>Ga0307509_10000696_pt1 | contig 57541 bp, 65 predicted proteins | sample 10_EM_MG_FD_202245 | JGI IMG/M metagenome (GOLD analysis project Ga0307509, IMG submission 202245) | Populus trichocarpa ectomycorrhiza microbial communities from riparian zone in the Pacific Northwest, United States - 10_EM | ecosystem: Host-associated > Plants > Roots > Unclassified | place...
GTTGTGGAGGAATGTGACATCGAGTTCTGGGATCGCCAGCACCACCCCTTCTGCCTTCCCAAGACCCCCTGCAGAGTAAATAGTAACTTCATGAGTATTGATGCGATAGAGATGTACCTTATACCGGCGTGTAGCTGGCGTCGAGCCAAACGACGCCCAGGCGAGAGATCCACAATCGGTTTGGCGGTTATGGAGGAATCTGCCATCGAGTCCTGGGATCGCCAGCATCTCCTCTCAGCCTTCCCATGACCCCCCACTAGAGTTGATAGCGATTTCATGAGTATTGATCTGACAGTGACGTTCTTTATACCGGCGTGTAGCTGGCGTCGGGCCAAACGACGCCCAGGTGACGGATCCAAAATCGGCTCCGCGGTTGTAGAGGAATCCACCATCGAGTCCTGGGATCGCCAGCATCCCCCCTCAGCATTCCCAGGACCCCCCCCAGACTATGTAGCGACTTCATGAGTATTGATGCGACAGTGACGCCCCTTATACCGGCGTGTAGCTGGCGTCGAGCCCAATGACCTCCAGGTAACAGATTGAAGATCGGTCATGCGGTCGTGGAGGTATCTGTCATCGAGTTCAGGATCGCCAGAGTGTTAGGATTCCTAAAGACCACTCTCAGAAGGGTGGGCAATCTCCGTGAGTATTGATGCCACAGAAACGTCCTTCATACCGGCGTGTAGCTGGCGTCGAGCCCAATGACGTCCAGGTAACGGATTGAAAATCGGTTGACCGGTTGTGGAGGAATTCGCCATCGAGTTCAGGCTAGCATGGCTCTTCGGATTCCTAAAGACCACTGTCAGTAGGGTGGGCGATCTCCATGAGTATTGATGCGACAGGGACGTACCTTATAACATCGAGTAGCTGGCATCCAGCCCAAGGTCGCCCAGGTGACAGATTTACAATCGGTGCAGCAGTCGTGGAGGAATCTGCCATCGAGTTCTGGGATCGCCAGCCTCCCCTCTCAGCCTTCCCAGGACCCCCGCCCCCTAGAGTAGATAGCGATTTCATGAGTATTGATGCGCCAGAGACGTACCTTATACCGGCGTGTAGCTAGCGTCGAGCCCAACGACGTCCAAGTGACGGATTCAAAATCGATTCAGCGGTTGTGGAGGAATCTGCCATCGAGTACTGGGATCGCCAGCATCCCCTCTCAGCCTTCCCAGGACCCCCCCAAGAGTAGATAGCGATTTCATAACTATTGATACGCCAGAGACGTACCTTATACCGGCGTGTAGCTAGCGTCGAGCCCAACAACGTTCAGGTGACGGATTCAAAATCGATTCAGCGGTTGTGGAGGAATCTGCCATCGAGTTCAGGATTAGTAGAGACAAAAGACCACTGTCAGAAGGGTGGGCAATCTCCATGAGTATTAATGCAATAGGGATGTACCTTATACCGGCGTGAAGCTGGCATCGAGCCCAGAAACCTCCTGGTTTCATATTCAGGATCGGATGTGTATTTGTAGTGGAGTATTATGCAGGATGCCTGGGAATATGGATGTTAAGGGTGATGATGAGCGAAGAGAATATTGAGGGTAATGATGAGAGAACAGTGTGTCGCGTGGCGTGTGAGGCTAAGTGCCGAGAAACCATGATGAAATATGCCACGAAATACTCAGGGGTACCCCTGAAACGAGCATCTCTCAGTGGTAAATCATGATGAGCAATGGTGTTGATGGACGAGTCTGGATGCACCGGAGGCAGAGTTGCTTTGACTAATATGTCAGGACAGAATGTGGTGTATTGGTTTGGCTCCAGATGCATGGAATTTGAGCGGGCGTTGCCAGGCAACTCAGGATGCACAGGATGCAGGGGACGCAGAGGACGCAACTCAGGACGCACAGGATGCAGGGGACGCAACTCAGGACACACAGGACGCAGGGGACGCAGATTCAACGTCGCGTGCGTCAGGACGCAACGGTGCCGTATCTGATGCAGGGTAATTTTTTGCTGATGAATGGCTTCGCGCTCCCGCTGCTTGAGAATAACTAGCCTTCCAGAGCTGAAGGCATTCTCAATATGACCACGGTCACATGCTTGGGCAAGGAAATTGCAGACGGTAGACTATGCGCAATTAACAAGCGCCGCCACAACTGAGATCTTTTGGAAGATATGGAAAAAGGCAATTATCATGCCTTTTTCCACATCTGACATCTCTTTCCGGGCCGTTTTTGGCTTGTGGCACGACACTAAATTCTTCTTGGAGGGCATTTTGGTGTGTGTCACATTCTATACTATCTACACGATTGATTTTAATAACATTGATGATTAAGTGCTGTCTCAGCATCACCAAGACTTTTGTCTAGTGGCTGTATTGAAACAAATACACCAATAACTTTAAATTACACTAATGAAAATATTTGAAAAGCACAATATAGGAAGATCTAATAGCAGGCTATGCATTTATGTAAAAAAAATTTGACCAATTTTTAAAATAATCATTAAAGGTCAAATATAACTCCAATTTTCAAATCAAATATATTTCAAGATACTCAGAGTGTTCTCTATCAGGTGCTGTATTCTCAGAGTCATTTACCTTATTTTGTTGTTGTTGGCAATCTTCACCTCTTTCGCTGAACTGCACCTATATGTTCCCAATTTTCCTTTTTTTTTTTTTTGCTCTGTGAGTGAGTGAGTTGGTGTTTCATGAATTGGGTGGTGTGCTCTATGATCCTCAAATTTGTATGATATCATATGTATAGTGCTCTGATGATGGAAAAAAGATACATGTTTTATTAAAAATTGCTGATTTTGTAATTAGAAGGCATGGGTTCATTTCAATATTGCACTATACTAAATTTAGTATGCTATATACTCTGATATTGAAATATTATCATAGTTCAAATATCACACCCGGAACTATGATACTATTCTAGTGTCCAGTTCTAATTAGAATTCTAGGAAACCTCTTTTCCTGGGCAAAAGAGGGGTACTAATGATGACTTTTGTCGGGCATAAGTGATGTGCTGTGCAGTACGGCATTGCACTTACCAGGTCGCCGAAATTCCCACAAAAACACACAGCGCCTTGCTACGGGGAGAATTGCAGCGTCGTATATATATAGCACCATCCCTCTTGCGTCCGATTTACCTACGGCATTGATGAGTTGGGGTTGGAACATTTACTATATTGAGGAGATTTCGGTATGATGTTATCAGTATTTCGGAATTGGACTTGTTCTCAAAGTTGATGGAGGAACCAAAGAAAGAGAACCCTATGTCGCTTTCCCCTATTTTAATCTCCTAAGGAGTTCAATCGGGCCGCTCCATTGCAGAGGCGCACTGTGGTAATTTGCGAACCCTTTCTATAAATGCGAGTGGGGAAGTCACATCTTGTTTTTATCAGGTGAGTAGGCATCCCGAAAACTTATCTCTTCAGGCATGGAAGCAATAGTTCCATTTGCACGGCGCGGCCTCAGTTGCCGCTCCCAACCGTTGACTTCTCACTTGGAGTTTTTGAACCTTTGTCCATTTATACTGCCGTATAAATAAGGAGGGGAAAAGAAAAGCAAGGCTAAAAAAAGAGAAAGAAGATTTAGAACATCCACTTCTCCGGTAACATCCTATCGTGACATAACATAACCCATCAGCTTAAGAGAAAATGAGGAGAGAAAGCACAAGAAAGGTCACGCCAGTAAGATTACAGCATCTCCAAAGCGGGCAGCCCCACAGTAGAACAAGCCATCACCAAGCAACGACCTTCGCCTTCTCTACAACCTCTTCACCAACCTCCTCCGGTGTCATGATCCCGAGGGCGAGCATATCACCCCAAAAGAGCAATGCCCGCTGCTGAGCGTAGCCCAGGTAATCAAACTCATCCTCGCCCTCACCTTCCTCACCATCGAGCCTCCTATCACCCGAATCGGCCGCAGCCGCCTTCGCCTCTTCAGATGTGGGCCCGCCAATGTTGTGTTGCTGCCCGTTGATCACAGCCTCGACTTCCGATCCGGGTATCTTGGCCTGCACGATGCCCCAGACGCACCACATTGCATGGCTCGCGGCACGCCAGGCTTTCGCTTCGCCCTCTAGCCTATCAACTTCTTCGGCGATCCCGCGCTCTCGGTTGGCTTCTTCTTCCTTGTAGCTAGCGCTAGGAGTGCGGGCATCGAGCATGAAGGAGGGCATCAAGGAGGAGGATCTAGTTGGGGGGTGGGAGGTGGGAGGGGTGGAGGGTTCGGAGCTTGCTCCCGTCATTGAGGCGCTCTTAGCAGTGAACGAGGACGTGAGGCTGTGCTCTACGTAGGCTCGGAGAAAGTTGCGTTGCTCCTGTGAGGTGGGGAATTTGGTGTGGTGCATGATGTGAGGGGAGACAGGGTGGTGGTAGTTACCCATCCACTCGCACTTGGCCAAAAATCAGAAACCATAGGTTATTCTGAGAGGGTTAGGAGGCATCACGTACAAAGTGGTTCGCAAGCTCAAATCCAGGACTATTTGCACTAGCATATTCGAAGTCGATAACAACGAGTTGCCTGTGCTCATTGCTCGGAATCAAAAGTGGGCTTTTTCCGCTAGCCTGCAATCTCATGATATTCCCGTATTGGGTCTAACACCGTCACCTTTAGCTTTTAAACTAGGGAGATTAAAGGAATATCCGCATACGTCGTTGTGGGCAAAGACCATTTGTCCCTTCACGTTTCCTTCACCCCCATGCCTACTATATAGCCATTCCTTGTACCTCCCAACAGCTGTCTCAAACCTTTCCCATGGGCACCCACATATGTAGCCTTTCTTGCCCAAATTCTCAGTAGAGTCTAGGCGTGCCATGATTTGCTTTGCTCTAGGAGCCCACTTGCACCAATTGCACCAACTGACAGGGCCCATCTCCCTCTCCCTGTCTTCGAGCTCAATGCCTTCATGTAGCTCTTTTAGCCTCTTTGCTATATGTCTAGAGGTCTCTGGGACTCTAATATCATCTTTTGTAAGGGTTGTTGCATTAAAGAATTCCTCAAATCTTCCATTTTCGAATGTACCCAAAAGACGAGGACCAATTCTCTTGCGGGCTAACCGGCGAAGAATACTCAATTCGGTCTCACGATCGATAAGATGAGAGACTTGAGGTCCGTAAATACGAAGAAGCAATTTTCTAGAAACATTACGTTAGGAGACTTTGCGATTATGATCTAAACGCGGACTTTTGAGTGGAAGGGAGCTCTGGAGAGAAGACGTACGCTAAGGGCTTGGCCGAGCGAGTGGACGTTACATTGACTTGAGAATCATTGGCAAGGGGAGGCGTAGGATTAGAGGAGGCAGAAATATCTTGCGGGGGGGAGACCATGTATACCTTGACACCAGAGAGGACCCCGGTTAGTAAAAATCCCAAGACCCTCGCAGGTTTTGTTTTTTCCTATTGGAACATCTCATATTTGGGGTGCGTCTTTGTTATCTACTTGTCCAACCACTCCAGCTCCTGCCATCACTCAGGGGTGATTTTAGGCAAATCAATTGCGGGACCATATATCGGACGTAGCAAGAGGATAGAGCTGTGTGTATTAGGTTTCGTACCACAGGAGTTTTCATTACAAGTAACATACGCGCCGTACGCATAGCACCAGAATGACGCTACTGATTTTTGCTCGGGGGAAAGACCTGCGGGTGGATGACCAAACAATTGGCCTAACAAGGGATAAACTCACGGTATTGGTCAAGGCTCCACTAATCCTCTCAATAGATATGTCCTCGAACCTATCCAATGGCACCTTTCTCCAGCCCTTACACTTAAGTGTATGTGCCAACGTCAAAACTTGACGTTTGAATTCGTCAACTCCGACTTCCTCAATAGTTTTTAGGCACACCTCACAAGCGGGGACCACAAGTTCCCCATCAGAAGCATAATCGGTATCCGATACATTACCCATTAGCGATCTCGCTCGAGACTTTCCTGAGGAGCCTCTCGGGGCACTCCGACGGCGAGTAGGCGCAGCTGGTGAAGAGGCCTGGGCCGTTGCGAGTATAGCCTCTAGCTGGTTTAATGAATTCTGCGCCTCTTCGTCACTGCTGGTGTCTGAGGAAGCGGGAATATCACCACTACCACCTGGCTGGCAGTGCATGTGTAATGCTTGATGGACAGCTCTCTTAGCAGACCTCTTTCTCTCGCGGCGGTCTTCTTGCCGTTGTTTCTCATTGTGAAGCCATGCCCCTACACGCTCAGCCAGTTTGACACTCTGTTCTGGATTGGATACACTCCCGGTTGAAGGCATGTGCTGTTCGCGACCAGGTGCGTAACCCCGACCACAGTGGTTTTCTTGACCGCTCATACCCTCCTCGACTAGACGTGGCTTTTGCAGTAGGGTATCCCGGGGATCTGTAGGATGTGGGGAATTCGAACAAGGCATGGTGGGCAGACGACCGACGAGACGGCTATTGCCAATTTTATGGTGCAAACTTGTGGGATAGCTGCTTTTGGGGCTCCCTGTAGTGTTTTCTGAGGTGGAGGGACAGGTGCTGGCAGGTGGGCTCTCCTCTTTGAGGATGGAGGCTGCCGCGAGGATTGTCAGCCTAGACAATATATCAGGAAGGGAGGGATTTCAGAAATACCCTCGCCGACAGCTTCCGGCGGTGGAGTTGAAGGCATTTTGGCCAGATTCATACACAAGAGGTTATATATATAGCGCTGGGATCGATTCGGGTCACAAGACGGATTACCGTACAGCCAGTATACGGCGGTTTCCCCGCAATAATGTTCCAGGTGGCCCCTTCAACCAGAGGAAGGATAAAGCAAAGAAGAAGGGAGAAGCGAGGGGCCGCGGGGTGGCACGAGTTTAGAGGGAAAATAAAAGACCCTGAAAGCGATAAGCTTGAACTAGGGCAACACTAATCTACCGCTCGACGGAGTAGAAACTCTTGAGGAGCGATATCAGGATTGAAAAAGAAAAAAAGAGGGAAAGGAAAGGAAAAGATCTTGGTGCTTTGGGTACTTCTCGGACCACTGCGATGGTAACCTGTCTTATCAATTCTTCCAATAACTACTTGCATTTGTCAAGACATTGGGACAAAAATTCAGGAGTTTCGAAGTCAAGCAGTTTCCTTGTTGCCCCCCCCCCCCTCCTTAACTTCACTGAGAATCCTGATTCGAGCATGGGACAAGCCGCCTAATCGACAAAGCGCACCGGCTGCGACCCAGCACAAATCTTTGGAGATATGAGATGTTATCAGTGCCAACAGCCCGGTTAGGAACCCTTATCCTCAGGAGGAATAAACACGGAAGTAGGGTGTTTGTCATTAGATCTTGTAATACCGATCACTCTCAAATCGGAATCGTGCTCGGGTGAGGACGAAAAAATAGGGAAAACTTGCGGTGGCAAAACAGGCATTTGAGTCGGTCAATGGATAAACTTTGTGGAGAGAAACACGGGGTAGACTATTAGTCTACAAGTACGGTAGTTGAAATTAGAAATCTAGACTGGTCGCATTGGTGTCTGCATCATTTTTGGAGATTCTGGGAGTTTCAGCTGATCTCTATGGCTGTTGGTACTGTGAGGAATTTTTAATTATTGGCTCAGGACATCTTGATGAGATAATGAGTTTGATCGTCCCTACCCATCAGATTTCAGAAATCCACCACCAGCAGTTGTATCTACAATTATCGACCATGGCCGGCGATACTACCGGTATTCTTTTGTACAATCTAACCTACAGACATCCACATATTGGTACTCGCCCTCGGAAAATGATAATCCGCATTTTTGACAAACGGGGGACGGGAACCGTGTAGAAGAAAATTATAAAAAAAAATAATGAAAGAAATGAAAAACAAAGCTCCCCGCCCAAACCCTGTATACAGTTCAACCCAGAATATAAGAAATACAAAAAGAGCCAGGTGGGGCAGACCCCCAACCTATCTCTAAATCACGACAGTGTAGCTCAGAGAGTGGTAATGGTATGGTGGGATAGAAGCGAAAAAATGGATGGGCACAAATAAAGCTCATGATGACTGAATCGCTTTTTTTTTTTTTTTTTACGAATGACGGGAGGACGACAGCACCCTAGGGCCCTCCTACGATCTGAACAGAGGCCTACATAGCCCATTCAACTACTTCGATGGCGGTAATGACCTGTATCAGAGTGCTTGGCAAAATGACGACCACGTAGCTCCAGAACAGAATCTTCGCCATAACTGATTCGTAGACTCCGTTGAGCTGACAAATCTGTGCAAGCTGGAGAGCACTAGGCGCGCCCGCCAATAAGAAGCACACAATCACAAAGATTGGGTCATCCAGGATTGAAACATTGAGGTATTTAGCTGCAACAGCTAGCAGGGGGGCCACCAAGATAAACGGCAACACCATCCTGGAGATCAGCGCCGCAAGCAATATCTTGGTTTCGTGCCGACCGTCAGAAGAATTTGTCTTTGGATGAGTGTTTCCTGCGAGATTGGCACCCAGGACAACCAGAATCAAGGGAACGGCTACGTTACCCGTTTGGCTGACAGCGCGGGTTACCGAGTTCTGGATAAAGGTCCCGGGGGTGAAAAAAGCCCTCTGAAGCTGAGGTATCGATGCAACAATCACGGCAACAAACATAGCCCACAGTGGGGGATTCATGAACGACCACAGTCCCTTAAAGAAACTGTTAATTCCCGCCTTGATAGCCTTATAAACTCGTGCGGGGCTGGAAGAGCCCCGGCATAAGAGCCAACGTGGGATTTTAACGGGGGAATCTGGTGTCTCAGAATTGCCCTGAACAGGAAGTGGGAGGATTGCGCTGCCACTTGGAGAGGAGGGTCTTGTAGATTGGGTGGAGACAGCAGTGCTGGTGTAAGCAGACCCGGGTGTTAAGCTGCCAGAGCCTCCAGCAATGTTTGTTACTTTCACAGGATGACGATTTTCTCTAAAGGCTAGAAGGGCATCATTTTCCGAGGCTTGCTTGCGGAGGCCATCGTAGCTGTTCTCAAACTGGGACGAGACGAAGGGATTCACCTGAGCCTCAATATCACTATCGTCCTCATCCGAAGGATCATCACGATATCCCGTCGCTTGGCCGTTTCCGTTAGGTCGGTCCTTCGAAGGAGGAGGAGGAGGCGCGAGCAAAACATGGTAGCCCCATGACCAGCGAACGAGTTGGCCCAGCTGTTGGAAGATGAGCAGGTAGAGGATGCCACGCGCAGCAACTTCCTCGTCGTTGTCGCCTGGAATCTTGTCCCAATGCAAACCAGAGATGGTCATGGATAGCGAGATAACGAGGGATATGGGAAGTGAGTTGGAGTTCCCGAAAACGCCCTGACACACAAGTGTTAGTCGTGCGAGAGAAGTGAGTGAGGTGGACCAAGCTACCAACAAGCTCCACGTAAGATGGGCAAACATACCATTGCAATAACAAAATTTCTCGCCCTCTTCTTGAGTCCAAAAAGCTTCGCGACGGTAAGGGCGCAGCAGTAGGATATCAAAGTCATGGCCACGAAAATGACAGGAATGACAGCCAGTTCAGCGATTTTCGCCAAAGTCAGCTGACTCGCAAGCTTCGTGAAAACTAATCCCGGGATCTCGTGTTAGCCAAGCTCTCGCATAGACTCCCTGGGGGAGGCGAGCAAACTCACTCAGACAGGGCGTGAACAACAAAACATTGAGATTCGCAACAAATTTTTGCATCTCCGCGTCGAACATGCCGTATCGCGCGATAATATAACCCGGGAGAGCTACGCAAACGACTTCGAGCACAGCTTCGAAGACGAGTAGAATCAGATGCCCCAGTGCTGGATGCGATGAATGGGGCACCTGGCCTTTGGCCATTATCGAGAAATCGAGCGGTATTGAACCGTTCGAAAAGGAAGTAGAGTATGTCATGAGGTAGGAGGAGGGAGGGTGCTGAAGTGAAGAGAGAAATTCATTGTTTCGAAACGAAGTCGGGGAGGTTAAGAAAGGCATTGGGCTAAGTGTGGCGTAGGGCGAAGCAGCACTACGGTAGGTAGGTAGGTACTGTACCGTACACGGTACCGGTAATAGGATAAGGGGGGTTGCTGTACTTAGCACCGTACAACTCAAAACGGGCGCTACGGTGAAGGGCTGTGGTGACAGAAGCTCTGGAGGCCCCAGAAGGAGGGATGGTAGGGGCTTTAAGGTACAGCCTTTCCTCGCGTTCGGGCAACAATTACTATGGGCAAGGGGGCGCCAATGATTGCAATACGAGTAGGCATTGAACGGCCACGCTTCCTCCGGTCCTTCTGGGCTAAGCCTTTTTTCAGCCCATTCGAGATCTTTTTTTTCTTCTTTTGAGTGAGGACGACGACGCGTCGGAAGAAGTGATTTGTAGATAACGACTCAAGACAAATTGTGCGTGATACACATCAGCCCGGATCAGTATCTTGACCATAATTGTACTCGAGTACAGGAACCAATTAGCTGCACTTTCTAAATAACCAGTGCAGCTTCCCGGGTGGAGGGAGTAACGATGGCAGAGTTATTTGTTGAACCCCTTATCCTTGAATGTTTAATCCACAGAATAGCGACACTGCAGTGCACAACAACGCCTCCGTTGCAGGGTTGCAATGTCTATAAGCGATAGGGCATCGGGTGGGATGAAACATCACTGGAGGAGCCAGAGCCAATGTCACACATAAATTTGTTTTGTTAGCCATTGTGGATTAGGCGGCATGAACATGACAGAGTCGCACTTTGCGATAATAGAATTTCTTCCAAAACCTCGATATACTGTAACGAAAGGGAAATCCAGAACTCTTGGCCTTCCTTATAAGCCGTGTGACTGTGTTCTGGAGTGCTCTGCGGACCCATCACTGGAAGGTTCCCCAACTCTGGCAGATTTCTTGGCAGGACCGCCGCCCCACAAGTCAACCTGGCCTCAAAAGGCAACATCGCCACCATGAATCAGACCACCTGCACCAATTGCACGACACTAACTTAAGGCTCGATCCCAATATTCCCCCACTGTCAAGTTAGGAACGGACCCGAGAAAATGGGCTTGATCCTAACGCTTAATCCACGAATAAATGGTAAACCCCTGCTGGAGAAGAAGACATGTTTGGCGAACTGCAGATCACAAATACTCGAGTGCCGGTATGTGCATTACCGGTATTTTTTTCTTCGACATCGGGTTGGTAAATGGCGTCAGACCCGCATCAGTGACATTTTCGAAGTTTGAATGCCTCGGGGGTGCTGGAGCAACTCAAGGTCTGATGAGAAGGGTGGTTGCCTGCTATGATACCGCCCGCATTCAATGGGTCCGTATCCCACGGGGAGCTGGGTGATCCCCTGGTTGGAGCGAGATAAGGATCAGCAAGTTTTGCTATGGGGATGTGAGACATGGCGTTTCCTTCAACCAGGATTCCCGCTACCGTACTCCAGTCCTCTCGATAAATTGGGTAGCGCCTTGGCAGAGTTTGATCGCCCAAGACAAGTGAATTTGGAGAAGATCATCGTAGGTGAACGGGGGGATAAAGTTCGAGGCTGGTTGACAGCAGTTTAAGCGATCTTCCTATTCCCACTTTGTTCACTACTAGGCTTTCTAGGGAGCTTTTGTTTCAAAATGGTGATTATAACCCGCACGGAGATACCCAATTTATCGAGTTAATGCCGGTACGGGTACTCGAGTACTAGTACTCGACCACCGGAGCTTGCACCGGCACAGTACCCAAAGTTAAAAAAAGTCCGAAAATTCTTGGCTTACTTTGGGGTTTTACAAGTACCGTAGGTATGATCGGGTTGACACATGCGAAAGTGGTTAACTTACTGTTACTCTACGAGTACTTGTACGAGTACTACCGGTATATCGTACTAGCCTTTTTTGTCGTCTTGTTTCCAGTGTCAAGAAGTCGTAATTCTCTAACGTTTGTGAACACCACTGCTATTGCATACACCAAAATTTCGAGGCTCCGGCCGGCATTTGGTATGTATGCAATAGCAGTTGTGTTCACAAACGTCAGAGGACTCGAGTACTAGTACAAGCACCAAGCAAGATGTTTTCGTGCAATGTGTGAATAGCAGGGATTTCTCGGACATGGAGTTTTGTTGCGTAGGAAAACACAGCAACATGCTACCGCCTTGCTTCCCTCTTCCGCATTTTATGCAACCTGGGCAGGACCGGCTTGGAGAAGCAAGGGGAAGTGTGAGTTGTGTTGCTCGTACAGTACAGTACAACCGGTATCCTTTCCATATCCTTCCAATTTATGCCAAATTTAACGGTGCAAATCTTTCAATTCAGTTTATGCCAACTTATCCTTCCATTGATGGTTACAGTACTCGAGTATATCCGAATATTTGGATGGGGCTCTCAAATATGTTACTGTCATCTGTCAACACTATTGGCTGATTCTGTAAAGTACCCCAGCGCAAGGTCCGGCCCTTGCCTTTACTTGACTCTTCTTTTTTAACTTCCGATACCCCTTACTGCTTGCAATCTGGGGCGCTGGTCGCAGGCGACCTTCAGCATCATATCTTTTCTTGGCAATAACGGTAGCCTACCTGTACGGTTTCTGTACTATAGATATGATACGGGAGTAAGACTCTGAACATGTCCAACCCCAACACTAGAGGCATTCAGCCCTGGGTTTGAAAAACGATTATGCAGGTTTTTCGAGTCGAAAAACTTTGGCCTGTGTAACGCCTTTTTGCATACAAAACTTGCAGATCAACCAGAAACTTGGCACTCGAAAACTCTTTTTCGGCTGCGGGGCGGAATGCCTCTACTTTAGAGTCTATCAGAGTTCGAAATGCTGGAAGGCTGCAAAGAAGAGCTAAAGTCACGCGAGCTTGTTTGATAAATTATTCCCATTCGGAGAGCGCTTTTTCGCATGTCCAGGCTTTGCCGGATGTGTCCCCTCGCTGATCATCGCAATAAGGCCAAGGGGCGGGTAAATCACATCTGGGGAAGGCTGCAGAACCCTATCCTCTCCGGCATCTCAAGTACCGTCCCGGCAGATCATATACCGGTAAGTACAGTACCAGTGCTGTGGTCCCTCGTACAAAAAGGGATTTAACTATCTGCATGTGAGTTTGAAAATGTCTCCACGCCTACTATTGTTCCTCGTGGGAACCAAAGAAATAGAGATATCACCGGCATCTCTGAAACCGTTGCTTGGTCGGGTTGGATAGGGTACAGTACGGGATTTTATGGACCGCGCCCCAAAAAGGTTGAGTTTCACGGTCGCAGGGAAGTGACCACTTCAGATGCTCCGCTACCCGATGGCCGTCCAACTCCTGGGGCCCGTTCTGCTGAAAGCTCCTTGCATTACATCATATCGAGGGGTCTTTCTTCTCTTGAATACTGGAGAATCAATTGAAATAGTCTAGCGGTGGTTGGTATCGCATCATCCCACGGGTTTCGGAAAGCCACAGTTTAAAGTTACTGTCTACCTATCCACAACAAGAACTTCCTAGAAAAGCAGTACTGGAGCGGACTACAGTAGCGATGGCATGGGCTGCGAACACCTCACATGTTACAATAGATGGCTACCCGCATGAATCTTCTAGGTCATGCTCACTTGGGGCTAAGCCTAGAATACGCTGTGTCATAGGCTGTCACTCTTCAGGTGACTTGCTTCAACTGTTGCAATGCGCGATCAATTTAACAGAGAAGTGGTAATAGATAACGGTCAAGATTGTTAATTGTAGCGAACAGCTACTACAAGAATGATAGGAAAGATAAAGACCAGTTATGTAGTAAAGCGGTTCAGTCTTGCTTCTTCCACCAAGATTCCGCAATAAAGAAACCCCGCAACAAAGGACGGAGGCATTCAGAGAAGGCATGTAGGGGCAAGAGAAATAATAGAGCAAGTATAATGAAGTCCGATCTTGTACCGGACTTGGGAATGAAAGTATAGTCAGCTAAAAGCAGCATTTGAGAGGAGAAAGAAACCTTATACCAACATCAACCCCCGGAGGGTGTGATCTATGCCGCTAGCTTCATTCGTTACGTTTCTGCGTTATAAATCATTGCCTAGGTTTGGATCGCCGATCCAACGACAACCATTGGAAGGCTCAGTCGAAACTGCAGAGGAAGCTCTCTCCATATTCCTAATTCTGGGGGGAATGCGGTAAACAAACATCGACACCTCCTCCGAGAGCATGATGGATACCCTGCAAGAGTCTCGCCGGTATCATATATTTGAGTACAGACGTTCATACTAACTCACCAAGCCCCCGATAGACTAAGAGCGTGTCCAAACCTTACTTACTGATAGACAACATTTTAACATTTTAACATCCTTGAGGCTGCTCTAGAGTGCTCGGTTGCATCACGGTCTCGGAAAGGTTGCGCCCGCCGGAATCACACGAGAGATATAGTGGGGTGTTAACAACTAACGGAAGAAGCGGGCAGAGGTTGGCACTTGCATTCTTCACTTCGCACCACGATCGCTCCTTGGAGTGATGACCCAACCTAGCCTTGGCTAGGCACCGTGTAGTAAGGGGCCTATGGGTGTCTTGGCTGCTTAGTTGGGATGGACCAAGGACCAGTTTATCCCGACGATATCTTCATGCCAAGTTTCTCCGGGCTCTGTCCAACATTACCATTTGACTTCCACTTGATGGAAGCCGGTATCCCCCAGACTAAACTACCCCGCACGGGGCTTTAAACCTAAGAGGAAATATGGCCCACCGAGTGGCCGTTGCCCATGTGATGGTGAAAGCCAAAATTTCCGACTTACTTGGCGCCAACCCTTTCAGGGAGTCGCGTTAATTTATATCTCCAAAGGCTTGTGATAACAACAAACAATGCCATGCAGCACTTCCCCGGCTTGGACAGCTTCCATAATTCAACCATAAGGTGATAAAAATCTTTCCTGCAACCTTCGGAATACCGTAGTTAACCATCCCGCAAAAGTTGGTTCATCATTTACAATACCGGTAGCACCTCCTACCTAGACAATGGCGTCCAGCGTGTTCATGATACACAAAGTCTGACCGCCAACTCCCCAAACGGGAAGAGTAATGATTCACGAATAAGACGGAGTCAGAATGCTGCCTCGGAGCGAGTGTGGAGGCAAGACTGGAGGTATAACTCTCGAGAGGGGATGTTTGGAGAACTAGGCAACCTTGTTCACAAAATCGCAATGAATACCACACTGAAAACCAGGGGTGATGCCATTTAACAACCACACCACGGGCACGTTGCACAAACTCCTCCGACAGACAAACTTGCGCTAGACGCCCAGACTAAAACAAAAGTCGGTCCAGGATGCTTTCCCTCCTTGAGCTGTATGAACTGGGAGAGGAGCCTTGCTATATATATCATAGCGCCTACGGTACTAGTCGATTGAACCCAGGTGAAGAGGCCGGTAGCTGGGCTATCGCCCAACTGGCGCTATTTTCTGTCGCTAAATATATCGGGTGAGAAAGTGTGATCCCACGAGGTAGTACTAGTAGGTACCCAAGTCGACCAAATCAAAAGCAGAATATACTTAAATTTACACTAATAAACTAGCTTTAGTAAAGCTCTATTGAATAGAAAACGGGATTGGCCCCTCGGGCGTCACCAAGTCTAGGTATGATAACTCTCAGAAATATCCAAAGTTCGGCCCACTCTCAGCTTACCTAAAAATCCGGGTAACCACCCAACCACCACCACACTGGATCACCCCCACCACCCCCACAACCACCTCCACCACCGCACCAAAACAATGTGCGGGATCCTCTTCTCGATTACACCCGCAACTTCATGTCCTCTGCACCCTAATTCCACTTCCCTTCCAGACCTCATCTCTCGCCGAGGTCCCGACACTACAAGCGTACATGTAACTACCTTTGCAAATTACACCTTGACCTTTACTTCCTCCGTCCTCTCTCTCCGCGGAAAGCTCACTCCACAGCCACTTGTTGATCCAGCAACCGGCTCGGTATTATGCTGGAACGGTGAAGCATGGCGGATAAATTCCGCTTTGGTGCCTGCCGGGGTTAACGATGCGGAGGAGGTGCTTAAACTCTTACTCTCAGTGGAGACGCCGGAGAAGGGCTTTGCGAGAATTGCGGGGCCTTGGGCGTGCGTGTTTTTCGACGCTGTTAAGGGTAGGGTTTGGTTTGGGAGGGACTGTCTGGGACGGCGAAGCTTGCTTGAGTTGCGAAAGGGTGACTGGAAAGACGGGGTTACGATTTCTAGTGTTGGGGATGGACATGAAGGGTGGAAGGAGGTGGAGGCTGAGGGGCTGAGGTATTTTGGTTTGCAAAGTGGGGAGGAGGGGGTTGTGCCATTTCTGCACCGGGAGGATAGGGATGGGAGTCAGGTTTCAATGGTTTATACTCCTTCAGTTTATGGCAGTGCTGGGGCTAACAGAGAAATCTAGGAATTGCCTTTTCCCAAGCTAAACCAGACTATCGAACCGAGGAAATGCCTAAATACAGATTCTCCGGAGGTTGGAAAACTCAAGGAAGTTCTGCTGGAGAGCGTCCGGACAAGGGTTAGAGACATCCCCGAGCCTCCGGGCCCCGGAAGAAAAGTTCGACTTGCAATACTTTTCTCTGGGGGTCTTGACTGCTCAGTCATAGCTCGGCTCGCGCACGAATGCCTACCAGTAGATGAAGCCGTCGATCTCTTAAATGTAGCATTCGAAAACAAGCGCTTCGTCGAAGCCCGAAACAAAGCGAACAAAGCCAGTAAACCCAAAGTCCGGACTCAGCTTCCAGGAGTAGCAGCCCCAGCCGAAGAGCCCCCACAGGGAGGCACGACAGATCCATACTCCATCTGCCCCGACCGAATAACCGGACTGGCCACCTACACCGAGCTACAAAGGGTCTGCCCCGGCCGGCTCTGGAACTTCATCCAAATCAACGTCCCCTACCCGGACCTCCTCTCCCACCGCCAATCCGTAATAAACCTCATCCACCCGCACAACACAGAAATGGACCTGTCAATCGGCGTGGCCTTCTACTTCGCCTCCCGAGGTATGGGCTTCTCCTTCCCAAGCAACCAGCTCTACTCCACCCCAGCACGCATCCTCCTCTCCGGCCTCGGTGCTGACGAGCTCCTAGGCGGGTACGCACGTCACGGCACCGCCTTCCGCTTCCGCTCTTACGCAGGCTTGCTAGAAGAACTCCAACTCGACGTCGGCAGGCTTGGAAAGCGCAACCTGGGCCGGGATGACCGCGTACTAGCGCACTGGGGACGTGAGGCGCGGTATCCCTTTCTGGACGAGGATGTGGTAGCGTGGTGCCTGGGCACTGGGGTCATCGGAAAGTGTGGGAGTAGCGAAGAGGAGGTTGTGGAGGGGAAGAGGGTGCTCAGGCTTTTGGCGACGGCGCTAGGGATGAAGGAGGTGGCGGGGGAGAAGAAGAGGGCTGTGCAGTTTGGGAGTAGGAGTGCTAGGATGGAGGCGGGGGAGAAGGGGAGGGTTAAGGGGACGGCGGTGGTTAGTTAGAGAGTCAGTTGGGGTGCCTTTCAGGTTGTGCATTTCCGTATCACGCCATTCGGACGGGAATACTCGGAGTCGTGATATCGGGCTCGGCTCGTCTAACTATGGCGCGGGGGGTGTCCGGCATTGCCCTACGGTATCTTCCCCTAGGGGTTCTGGAATACCTATATTGGACCGTTCTATCATAGGCTAACTTACCCACCGCAGTCCACTCTTTAAATCACCCGAGTGAGTTGTGATAGGCTAAACCCAATGCTGCACTTTATCATACTATACTCGAGCAGAATATTACAATTATCATACCTCCCTTCCCCCCAATACACCAACTCACCCTCCCTTAATGAACGAACCCCCGCGCGAACCCGCAAACCGCCAAGACCCGCCCGCCGCCATAATAGTCCACCGATATATGATTTATTTTTGCCTTTACATCCGCATCACAATCCCGCCAAATCCGTCACAGAACAAACAAAACCCCATCGCTTGAAAAGCCAACCAACCAACCCTCTAGGCGAACGCTAGACTTACTCTAAACCATATTAGATTTTTATTAGATTTTATTAGATTTTTAAAAAAATTTAACTTCTTCTGCTGCGTATTAATGCATAATTTATCACTCGTCGTGTGATATGGTCATTTTCTTGTATGATACAGTATTAATCCCACCCGCATACACAAACTCACACATCTATCTCGTAGAGCACTATACTCATGCTATGCCGAAAACTTACTCTTGTTGTCGTACCGATGTTGAATTACAGTATTATTCTGGGTGGCTAGCGTTGGCAACTATCCGGGTCGGCTGGTTGGGTTGGCTGAATGTTCCTGGAGGATTCGGTCATTGTCTGTGGTGGGTGGTTCTTGCTGGGGATCACAGTGCTCTGCGGGGTGTGTTAGTGTTGGTATACTCGAGTAAGGTTTCTCAACCTCTCAAATGCTTCTTTCAGCTCTCTGTATTGTTGTTCTGAATCCGGGTATAAGTTGGACTTCTCTATTATTCCTTTTGTCTCCATATACTTTCCTTGAATACCTTTGTTCTTTGTTACGGAATTCTGGAGGTACAAGCAGGACTGAATCTCTTCACTATTTAACTGGTTTATATGTTTCCCTTCATTCTAGTAAGTAGTTTGTGGCAATCAATAATCTTGACCGTTATCTATTCTACTTCTTCGTCCAAGTCTCGAGCACATATTGCAACAGTTAGGTTGTGGTAGTGAGTGAGTGAGTGAGTGTGATGCCGGGTTATGACAGGAGTCATGTTTTCCAAACGGACTGTCCCATGTGCCTCGTAGAGGAAGAGGAAGAGGAAGAATGGGGTGAGCCGGTCATGTATGTACTAGTGTAATTTAATAATTACGTTGTCATGGGTGAAATGAAAGACCGCTGTAGCGGAATGTATTCCCGCAGCGGAAGGACGGGTTACCTCTAGCATGTACGGTACTGTATCCTACAGTATCCCTCTAATAAGAAAGCATGAATGACAGATAAAGTTGAAACATTGAAGTATAAAAAAAACATAACTCATAATCATAAATCCAATATGTCAAAGCCATGGACTCAACTCAGGACCCAAGGGAAGACTTTAGACCCGACTCATCTAATTCTACCCTAACCCTGTAGTGCCATGACTAGTCAATACCCAAACCCTCTTAGGCCCCACTTGCTCCCACCACCACCACCCTTCCTTCCCGGCACAACCTCCTTCCCCTTACCCTTTCCCATACTTCTCTCAAGCATAGGGTTATCTTTAACCCACTTCTCGTCCATCTCCCAATTCTTCGTGGCGAGTTCTTCGTCCCACTGAGCTTCCAGGAGGTATACCTGGGCAACATCCGCATCGAGGCACTTGGTCTTCAACTGAAACCTCTTGGCGGCGGCTTTGCGGCCTTCCCCTTCCATGTCTTCCGGCGCCGGAGACAGTGAGGGCCCAACGTATGGCGGCGAGGGAATGTCTACGCTTCGCCGGCCGTGTAAGAGGTGGTCGGAGAATATGCGGTTGTGTGAGTGTAGCAGTGGAAGGGGGAGGTTATACTGGAGAGCTATCGTTGGGAGTGTATCCGTCGCGCGGATGTAGTGGATCACTCCACTGCTCGTGGAGTACGACGGCGGAGGGGGGCTCGGGATGGCGGGAGCGTATGGAGGAGGCAGTGGTCGGAAGGGAGTTTCCTTCTTGTCTGCCTCACCTTTTCCATCGTCATCATCCTGTTTGGAGCAAGGTGATTGGCAGAACAGGCAGTAGATTCCGAATCGAGGATTCTTCTAGTGGTAAATTCGTAAGGCACTATATTTTAAGCCGAGGGGGAGAGAAAATCTAAGGGAGGGGGAGGAGGAAAAACAGCTATGCAGTTGCCACAGACTATTCTTCCGCAGCAGTTCAAGTGGCGAGAGTCTGGTTTTTCGTGGTCGACGGGGTGCGTGCAAGTGCTGCAGTGAATTTGACAAGTTGACGCGTAAGTTGGAAGTGGCATAATATTCGTCTTGTTTAAGGTATCAGTACCGCAGCAAGCGCAAATATAGGCGTCGAGTTGAGGAGGGGGTTGAGCTTCCACTCAAGGGATTGCAGTTGCATCACATGCGATCGTTCGAGAACTATTATCTAAGCTATGATATGTCCCCACCTCCCGGGCGGAACTTGCCGGCAACGCAAAACTGTGTGTGGCTTTCTCCTCGTCTTGCACTTCCACCCTTCTGCCAGTGCGAGTACCGGTACTCGAGTACTCCGCTCACCCTTTGAGCCAGGGGTCCCATGCATGGTCAAATGCAAAAGATGTGGAAAACTTTGTCAAGCTACAGTAGTGCCAGTAAGACCAACCACAAGTTCCTAGAGAGCCGAGTGGCGACTATGCTACGTGTAAAACAGTAAATTAGAAAGGTATTCCCGGCGCCCGCTAATCCAGCGTTCAGTTTTTTTTCCCTCCTCCCCCTCAAAGAAGAGTTTTCCATGTTCTGCGGGATTCGGTGGAGATGGACCTAATGCGGTGACGAGGGTCACGTGTGAGGGGCATATCTTATCGCATCAAAACTAAGCTATCGATAAGCGACTGGGACTTACCGTCAGCGGGCCCGTGCGTAACAGCCTTCAGCACAAATTCAGGATGACGGGAGCACTGTGCTTGTGCCAGTACTCGAGTACCGTATCGGACTAAAAAAATAGAACATCTCGGACATGCCGAGTGCATATCCTAAATGAAAGCGTTGCCGGTCTGAAATTCCGAAAGTTGTCCCAGTGTCAAAACCTGTTATTCCGCGACCAAGACGTTTCATGTTTGTGGAACAGGACTCTGCAGAAAAAGCTACAGGATGTGGCCATCTTGAAAATGCCGGTAATATTTGGTTCTGCTAAAACGCAGGTGGATCCTGGAACTTGTTTCCAAGTACAGTATAGTAGTGGCGGACTGAATGCACAGGCCTATCATATTAAGGTTTTATTAGCGGATAGGGGCTGGAGGTCCAGATTCAAATTGGATGTCTGTGACATGCTCCTGACTGCGATCGATATCCAGCACAATTGCCCCCCCGTTTGGGTTGCCGTAGCGGAATGCGGTCAGCAAACGGATCGGTAGTCGACCTGATAACTTTAAGGATGCTAAAATAGCTTCCTCCATCAAAGGGGTCAAAAAACAAGGAGAGGAAATATACCAGTATCATACCAAGTTTTCGATATTCTTTGAAGGGCGGGGCATGAAGCCTGAATCCCAAAGTCATGCTCGCAATTGTGCCCGATTCTCCCGAATAGCCGCCGGAGATAGTATTATTCTGCTTGGCGAGTAGTTTTTTATTGGACTGAGCATGATGGGCCCAGTTTTTCAGGTGGGCTTGAGCTATCGCGATTTAGCATGGGCACGTCGGGTGCTATTGAAAATGATGATCTATTAGGCGCTGCTCTCGCTATAAAGGGAAAACACTTGATGAAGATCTCCCATACTAGCCGCATCCCAGCGGGATTTCATCTTGATGACTATCTTAGTGGAGAACAAAGGGTCTTGTGAAAGCTGTTTCTTTGCCATTGAGTTATTATGGTGCCTCGTCCAGGGGGGCTGTAGAAGGAGGACATTAAAAGCCAAGAGCCGAAATGACAATGGCGGAACGTATAGGTTGCCTTGTAGCTGCAGTACCCCCGGTGCGTGTAAGATAGGGAGAGAAGCCGATGGCAGTATGTGGTGGAGCACTGATGAATCCGCCCCGAACTCTCAGTGCCGATATCTCTTTCCAGTTATGTGCTATCCACCAGTAAAAGATGGAAAATACCTTCAGTCCATGTGGGACTTTCCAGAAGATCTCGGCTGGTCATACCGGTAGGAACACCGGCGGGATTGTGCGTATTCGAGTGCATCTGTGGATAGATTTTTTAGAGGGTAAACCGTTGGCAGAGGCAAAAACAACCTTCCTTTGACATTCGATATACGCAGCTTGACGAAAACCCAAGTACCAATAATCGATCAGATCAACCCCGGAGTCACTATCACCCCCCCTTATGCGATTCGCCTCAACCATTCTGCAGGCCCGAGCCCTACAATTTCGTCCCTCGATTCACATGCTTGAGAATAAACAAACAGCTCATCATCATTGGATGCACATGGAGGTTGAGGTAAAGTATGATCGACGTGTACAATATTCTAAGCCCGATTCAGCTGTGCCCTACATCCCATACTGCTCGACATACTCGTTCACATTGCTGTACTAGTACTGTACTACGGTACGCGCAGCTCTGGTGTCATTCAACGTCCCTCATCTCGCTGCTCCCTGGTTGATGGTTGAGACTGGAGGTTGTCATATTGCTGGAGCAGCGATCTGCAACATAGCTTCTGCTCAAGGACAAATCTAAGCAAGACTAATAATAATGGTGCTACCCGGGGATTCAAATTACATTCTAATTGAGGCTTACCGCCTTGTTTTCTATCAACGGCGCTCTGCATTACCGTAGAACGTTCATCATATGTTAACATCATCACTGGCGAGGGTGCTAGCAGCAGCCTCAGTTTCTTTTTAGAAGAGAAAGGAGAGTTTACCAACCCACCTTCTCCGGTCTTTACCCCGGAGAGAGGGAAAGGCTACAGGTGTTATGATAGAGAACTTTTTTGATCTGCGCTATCAATTGGGAAGTAGGTTGTTGATCAATGAGATGTGCTAGAATTTCGAGGCTAGGACCGACATGCTAAACCTAAGGCTTCCGGGGGGGATCTACAGTGAAATTTGCTCTTCCTCAAGCAGCACAGGAACGAGTGAGGCTGTGTGGCAGTGGTGAGTTGTGTGAGTTGTGAATTGGGTTCCGGGAGCATCCTTGTGAGCGTTGCAGTAGGGCTCGTTCTGTGCTACATCATTGCCGGGGCGAATTCTACCCACGATAGGTAGTCTACCTGTTGAACCCATCACGAGGGACTGGGTAGTAAGCTGTAGCGGGGCAGAAGACACCGGCGGTGAAAAGGCAAACCGCTCTACAGTAACTCAGGCAAAGGCGCATCAAACACAATGGGCGCGGGTACGCTTCCAACGCAAGAATATTTAGTGGTAGAAGCTATGAGGTCAACCGCCCGTGGACGTCCAATTGGGTGGCCAGGAGATAGATGGCATGAGGTCTACAGTTCATCGTACGGTGCCCCAGATGGGAATAAATCAAGGACAGGAAACGAAGGGAGGGGCTGTTGCCGGAGCCGTCAAAGCCCCGGGATCCCACACCCGGCACGTGGTGAAAATGACACGTCGAGATGGGCTTGAACGCTTGGGAACGGAGTACGGTACCGGTACTGTATTTGAGCCCATAGGCGGAGAAGGTCATTGTGCTCGAGTTGGTTTCTAGAGGTCTAGTGCGGTGATAATGGAAGCTTGGTGACACCTCCAGTGGCGTCTTCAGCTGCGTCAAATTTCCAAAAATTACATCGTCATCCATTCCTCCTTCCCGCACTATTGAACAGGCTTAATGGAAAGATACTTCATACACACCGGTTTCTCAATAGGAAAGTTGCATCAGCGTTGTTTTTTTCCCTTCGGTACTTTCCCCTGCATACAGTATTTGTCGCTTGAGGAGAGTGCAGTGTCCGGTGGCTGCTAACTCCAACTCTAAAAAAAGGGAGCCCAGGTGCTACCTTGATTTCTCGAGCATTGGAGAGATGCGTTGTGGCTTTTCTCGGCAATTTTGTGGACCCCGGTCCCCTTGACATAAGCTGCATTTGAAAGCAGGTTTTTCTCTCGATTTCTTTTGGATCCTCCCTCCTATTGGGCGAACCAGATACAAGGGGGTGGTTGGCTAGGGTGCTTCTTGGGATAAATGAGGTTTCCGTGAAGCAGCTAAATTTCCATCACCTATCTATCAGATGGGGATTCCCTTTTCACTGGCTGTTGGCGTCGAGCAGGGAATTTGCTTGCACAAGCAATCTTGAACAAATCCCTTCGTCCGACCACTCAGCCTGGCAGGCTAGTGGGGATTTAGTGGTTTTTCTCTTCTATGAAGCTTGTGTGAGAGAAACGCGTTGGCATACGTAGTTCCGCATATTATTCTTGATTGGAGGAAGGGTGGTTGAACGGAAGACTTGAATACGGCACAGGTACAGTACTGTACCATCATGGCGACAAAAGTCGTCGGCATCCCCCCCATTTTAGACCAAAAATGTCACAAAACCTCAGCTTTGTTGATTGCAAAAAAAAAAAAAGACCAAAATGCGCTAGAGACTTTAGAGTGATCTAGATATTATTATCCATAAGTGGCAAGCTCTGTTAGTTAATGCCCATTGCAATGCCGGAGAGAACAATGGCAGGCAAAAGGTATGTACTGTACAAGTACCTCTAATTATATGAAGTTCCCATACAAAATGGCATTGCAACCATATCCAATCTAGATCCAAGCTCTCAGCCCTCACAGTGGGGTGGAAAATTTCTTATAATTTCTGCCCAGAAGGCCTGGGGAATTACCTACACTATGGCATCAGTTTTCTTAATCCTATATTGCTTTTAGATGAGTTGTGAGTGCTTAAAATTAGCTATTTTTGGTGTAAAATGGGTGTGCGCCGAGGGCTTTCTGTCGCCAAGATCGTATATACTTTCTGAGGTGGATGTTGATTCTTATCCTATCGGTACGGCAGTTTCACGACTCCGTCGTCCATTAATTTGATCCCTTCTCTTATTCCTTATTTGTTACTTTTTACTATCCCAAGGAAGCGGGACAGAACAGGGTCTTTTTCTTTTCCCCTTCTGTTTTGTCTATAGAGGATTGACTTGTCGCTGTTTTCTTTTCTTTTCGGTGATATTATAGAAGGAATCCTGATGCTGTGGTGGGATTATCGGTCCTGTGTTGTGGGTTCGCCCCCTTGCGTAAGCCGCAGTCTAAACCAAACCCATGATGGACGTTTGTCCCTTGGGCGAGTGAGCCTCACACTTCCTTGCTCACTCGTTTGACTGTGGAGAAAGAGGGTGATATCATACGACATTATTCTATGCTTATGCTTAAGGCTTTCCACTGTAGTCTACCTAGCACTTGTGAAGCCTTTCACCTTGCCCTCCAGTGCCGGTGAGAAGAGTTTCCCCTTAATTCTTGAAGGGGCCCCATCGCTTTCCCCCCAAGGCCCAAGGGTCTCTATTTCGTCCGTTCCCCCCTTGGGATGATAAAGGATAGAAGGAAAGCAACCCATACACTCAATTCCACACAAAAAAAAAAAAAAGACTAGATCTGCCAGAGTTTAGTTTTCTTACTTTATCCGTTCTCGCGGCATCCCACTCGCTGATAGAAGCATCTTCTTAGATTAGGCTAGTAGCATCGTCCCATCGCCCTTTTTTCTTCCAAACTTTCTCCTTACGGTATTTCACATAGGACGGATAACACCTCCGTTCCCCCCATCCCAACCGCTTCAAGATTCCAGAAGCCTATCATAGGGACAACCCTCTCGCTATCCACAGTACTCGTAGCGGTTTATCCATCGACCTCGGGATCGGCAATTGCTACTTGTGACTAGGAGAAGAAGAAGAGGAAAGGAGAGGAGAGAAGTGTGAGTGTAGTGAAGAAGGTGAATTTAAAAGAAAGGGAAAAATAAAAATAAAAATAAAAAAAGAGAGAGGGGGACAGGTTCGGTTGATCTATTTGCTTGTAGACTACGAGTACTAGTACTCGTACTCGAGTACTCAAGTATGATAGGAATGTTCGAACGCTGATCGGGAGAAAAACATACGTCAGGCCCACGCACAGGGATTAAATTCTCAGCCAAAGAGAGGAGGAAGGGAAGAGAAGAATAAAAACAGATCAAGACGCAGGCAAGAAAAGTGTATCAGAGAATCTGTGTTGGTTTCCGGTGGTGGTGCTGCTGCTGTTCCTACGATAGTCTACATACTGCTCCTGCTGGCTCCTGCTGCCTGGGCTGCGCCTAAACCCGCCGGCCTGCCCGCTCCTGCACTGCCATAACCTCATCCACTAAGCACTTCGACACCAGTTCGCATCCTCCTTTTCCCACCCCCTCCCTCCTTTGATACGATATCCGTTGCGTGCTTCCCCATCGCCTCACCTTTTTTCTGACTTCTTCCTTCACTTCTCTCACTCTTCACCTTTCTTCCACCCTCTCCCCTTATTATCCCCTGTCGCCCCCTTCGGTTGTCTGTTTTTCACTTCTCGGTATTCCCCTCCGGCTCCTTCTTTCTTGTGCTTGAAGCTTGGTTGTGGCTCTTGTGCCAAGATTACCACTGCCTCCCGCTTTAAGGGAAGAAAGCTCGGCACTAACGAGTACACCACTGCGGCGGTCGTGGCAGGCATTAACAGAATACCCTTCCCCCTCCCTCATTCCTCATCCTCAGATTTTAGCTCAATCATGTCATCTCCATTGGAAGAAGATCCTAAAACACCCTCTTCCCCCGACCCTTTTGGTGACTCGGCATCAATATTCGCAACAACCTCGCCATCACCACCACCCCAACCCCACCGAACCCTTCCCTCTTTTCGTTCAATATCAGATTCCCAAGCGACCACGCAAAGCCCAAATCCACTCGCCCCCCTGAATGCCGCTCGAAGGCCCGGCTCATCGCAAATTCCTTTCGCATCCATGCAATCCGTAGGAAGCGGTACCGGGGGATTGCCGAAAGATGTACAGGCGAGATTACAAGCATTCCAGGCCTCAAGACGAGGTGCCCCACCAGCGGCGAAGAGCGGAGGCACACCAACACTCCAGACAGGGCTTTCTCCAGTAGCTGGATCTGCTATGAGCCCCACCGGCACTCCATTTAGTCCTGTCGATGGGATGACTGGGAAACCTGGTGGTCGACCAGCTGCTCCGCAGAATTGGACATCTGATCCTGCCATAGCCGGGCGTATGGGGCCACCAAAGATGTCTCTAATGGAGAGGCGGAGGAAGCAGGGCTTTCCGGGAGGCCTTCCGCCAGTTCCCGGCGCAGTTTCGCCAGGGCCTCTGAGTGGGGGCAATCCAGTTACTAATGGTGGTAGCAGAGCCGCCCCCACAGACGGTGCTCAAGGATCGCTGTTTGACAAATATTCGGAGTTTGTTGATGCTAAGACTGGAAGTCTGAAGTTTGCGGGAAAGGCTGTTTTGCATAGCAAAGGTGTGGATTTTTCTTCGGGCAGCAGTTTTAGTATCTCGTTGGGGGAGCTGGACCAGTTGGAGGAGCTTGGGAAGGGCAATTATGGAACGGTACATAAGGTTGTACACAGGCGTCCTACAGTGTCACGGAACGGAGCAGTCTCAATCCCAGGTAGCCTCAACTCGCCTATTTCTACGCCATCGGCTAGTTCCATTACCGATGGTGGCGAGGAATCTCCAATTCCTCTTGGAACGGGAGTTGAGATGGCTATGAAGGAGATCCGACTTGAGCTTGACGAGAATAAGTTTGCACAAATCATTATGGAGCTAGATGTTCTCCATCGCTGTCTTTCACCCTTTATCATAGATTTCTATGGTGCTTTCTTCCAGGAGGGTGCTGTATACATCTGTATGGAGTACATGGACGGTGGCTCCATTGATAAGCTTTACAAAGATGGTGTGCCTGAGAAGGTGTTGCGGAAACTCACTTACGCTACAGTCATGGGGCTTAAGACCTTAAAAGACGACCACAACATCATACATCGAGATGTGAAGCCAACCAATATCCTCGTTAACACTCGAGGTGAAATCAAGCTTTGCGATTTTGGTGTCTCGGGAAATCTTGTTGCTAGCATTGCCAAGACGAACATTGGATGTCAAAGTTATATGGCGCCTGAGAGAATTGCGAGTGGGGGTGTCCAGGCTGCTGTGGGTGGCCCAGCGCCAGGCACATATAGTGTACAGAGCGATATTTGGAGTTTAGGGTTGAGTCTCCTAGAATGTGCGATGGGATGTTATCCCTACCCACCAGAAACCTACAATAATATCTTCAGTCAACTTAGTGTAAGGCCCCCTGTCTTTATTGGCGGGATTCCCGTGCTAAAAAATGCCGACAAACAGGCTATCGTCGATGGCGAACCTCCGGATCTACCAGAGAAAGGGTTTTCAGCAGAAGCTCGTGATTTTGTACGAGGTTGTCTAAATAAGATCCCAAACTTACGACCCACATATGCCATGCTCCTCCGACATCCATGGCTGTCAGAATTTACCCAACCGGCCACCATTTCAGAGGAGGGAGACGAAGAGATGCAATTCTCGGGATCTCCACCTACAATTAAGGGTGATAAACAAGTCGCAGAATGGGTTATGGGCGCTATCGCCAAACGGAAAGCTCGAATAGAATCAGGCGGCAAGGGGCCTGAGTCGGAAAAACCCGCATTACATGCTGCTCCGCTGGACGTGGTTATAACGCCTGCCAGGGGTGCCCCCACAACTGAGCCTGCCACCTCGGAAGATGTCAAGCATGAAGACCAGGAGTTGAGGGACGCTACATCAGGCGTTCAGAAGTTGGCTGTAGAAGGATAAATCTATTCTTAGATTTCACAGCATTTTTTCTCAGATTCACTCACCTTTTCCCCCTTCCCCCTTTTCGTTTCCCTTCTTCTCGATTCACCTTTTCTAGCATTTCTTTCGCGCATTTGGGGATTCGATTAAATCGATAGCAGAGTATGCATTTTGCCACAGAGACCCCCCATTATTCTACTTTTCCTGTTTTCTCCCTTCCTGTTTCCTTTCCGTTTAAGAAAACACAGCATATATCCATCTCTGTTCTTCTTATACCTTCCATTTCTCTTTATTTCTACCCTTCACGAATCCCTCTATATGGAAAATTTCCTATTACTTCTTGACTTTTGCTATAGGGGATACATGTGGAAGGCGTGCGGGCTCTTTTTCCTTCCCTTTTTTAGATTTTCCCTTTTTGTGTTTTGAACGGCGTGTTGGATATGAAGGGTTGACGGATAGTAAGTATTGAGATGAGCGATGAGCTCTAGGAGTCAACAGTGCCGGGCGGCGGGAGACCAGGTGGAAGATATAAAAAAATAATAGTGTCGGATAATTTTTTGTTTGTACGACCTGTGATGTGTCTGAGCTTGTTATGTATGTCATGGGTAGTCACTCGGTGGTGAGATTCGAGAGTTAGGTTGCTTGGTGGGAATAGAGCACCGGTATGGAACGGTTGTGAGAGTGGTCGTCCTGTTTTACTGGTGTTTATTTGTGACTCGTGATGCCAGACTTAAAAAGTAGGCAGCAATGTCTTGAACGAGATTATCATATGTCGTGAATATTGCACCACAGAACTCTTGTATTATCGCTATACACTATACAGATGTGCCGGTGCCTAACCGCCTTTGGCCGTCGAGTAAATCTTTCATTCATACCCCTCCAAATACTCTCCTACTCTTACTAAAACGTACCTTTTTTCCTCCTCTCATCACGCCTATCACATACTATACCTACCACCCCCACCGCCATTATATATCCCTTTCGTTATTCCGTGTGATAGGCATCGGGTTCCGGAAGCGTACTGTACATGTGATACAGCCCGGGTTCGACAAACTCGTGACTCGACGATGCCTCGTGAATCGTATACGGTAGCAAAGATTTGTTGGTCACTTCCCTGGCTGCCGCTGCCGAGAACGGGGTGGTAACTTTCTCATTGGTGACTGAAGTATTATGCATGGCACGTAAAATACCTTTTCTCCTTCTTTTCTCATTTTCTTCTTCACTTTTTGCTCTTTTGCAAAAGTCTCTGACACCTGCTCATGATGTGGTTTCCGTACGCATACACCTGCGCATTGCACCAATTACATTCTTCTACATTCTTCTTGTTTCTTGGGGGGACAAACAGGGCTCCCTTTCCCATTTGTGTTTCTTCTATCTTCTCCGCCGGTCTGTTGAGGGGGTCCCGTATGTCGGTGTGCGATATTTCAATGCTTCGTGGCAAGCATGTCACAAAGGTCATAGTGATCCTTTATTAACAACATAAACACAGGAGACTTGACTACTTCACCGGCAGATTGGGTTACCTGCCCCAAGAGCAATCATTGATATGAGTTATCCCCACTACAATAAATAGAATAAAAACAGACCCCGGTGATTCCCCCTCTCCTTCCATAACCCCCAACCCTCGAAAAATCTAACTTCAAAGCTTCACCCCAGAAGGGACAACATGATGGCCGCCATCAATCGGGAGCACCGCCCCATTTATATGCTCACTAGCCCGGGAGCACAAGAAGACAATAGAGCCCACAATATCCTCCGGCTTCCCAAGGCGTCCGTCGGGAGTCGCCCTGGCCATACCCTCCACACCTCCCGAAACGGCAATAAGCCCGCTGGTCATCTTACTCGGGAAAAACCCGGGTGCAATCGCATTGAGCAGGATACCACGGGGGCCGAGTTCGACCGCCAGGTGCTTAGTCAGATGCTATATCCCACCATTAGCCCGAAGAACTCCCTCCCTCACTCCACAATACAAAGTCCATATGGACAAGGACACAAACCAAAACCGCAGCCTTCGAAGCCGCATACCCATACATCCCATGTTGGCCAATCGAGCCAATATTCAGACCAGCAATACTGCCTACCGTAACAACCCTCGCCTTCTCGCCACTCTGCCTCACCGCCTTCTCAAACAGCGGCGTGCACAGCCGGATAAGGTTGAACACGCTGCGAACGTTCAGATTCATGACTTTATCGAAGGCAGCATCGGGGTGGGTGTCGAAGGCCTCGCCCCATGTTGCGCCGGCATTGGCTATGAGGATGTCGACCTTGCCGTCGGTCGCGGCGGTGAGTTCCTTCACGAAGCGCTCGACCTCGGAGGGCTTGGAGAGGTCGGCAGGGAGGGAGAGAATGGTCGCTCCCGTCGAGAGGGATTGCAACGACTTCACGGCGTCGGCGCAGGCGGAGGCCTTGCGCGAGGTTATTATTAGTTTGGTGCACCCCGCTAATATCAGACTATTCGGACGTCAGCAAAGGTTGGATACTCGGAATTGTCGGGGCGGTGAGGCTATAGTACCCAGTTGCTGCGTGTAATCCTAACCCTCTGGATCCGCCGGTTACTACAGCAGTCTTGCCGGCAAGGGAGAAGAGGGAGGGGTAGTCGTGGATTTGCGACATTGTGATTGACGGAAGTGTTAGCTTAACTTTGCTAGGAGGAAGAGGGGGAGGAGAGGGGGAGGAGAGGATGATCAGGCCATTAAAGGGGGGGGTGTTAAAACTTTATCTGGCTATCCCCCTATTGGTAGGTGAGCACGCGCTACCGAGGAACCTGTTGCTTGCAAACTACTAGCCGATTTCAAAAGTATCCGGACACCTTGGCGCCAAGACACATACAAATCTGCGCCAAGGTGTCCGAATATTAAAAAAATCAGCTAGTACAAGTAAAGGTTTAGGCCGGTATGATAGCAGATAGAAATCCAGGGTATCGCAATTGGACCGAGGGAGTTGCTATGGCAACGGGTTGGTGCGCGAAGCGAACTTGTGTTGGCGGCAGGCGGGTTAGTCTCCATGTTGCCCAGTCAGAGAAGATTTTGGGCTCGCCAAGAGTTACCCGGTCAGAAGCAGCTGCTGTATCGGATCGTGCCAGTACGAGCACGGGACTGTATCGTACCGGTACTCGAATACGGGTATCCCACTGCAAGTGCTGGGTGCCTGAGATTGACCTTAAAATCTAATAAGGAACCGGCCTCAACAAGGTCTTCGGAGAGAAACCCCTCTGCGGAACTGTGATAGTTAAAATCAGCCGCTCATTAATTCCATTAGCTCAGTGAGTATTGGTTCCCAACAATAAGACCCAAATCTATGCCAAGGCACTGATACCTTCGATATGCATTTCTAAGCAAAGAAAAGTAGGGGAGAGATGTCAGTCTCCCGTGTCTTGCACTAGACCAAGTGAGCCCTCAGCGAGGCTTGGCAAAGATTTGTTAGCAGTTTGGTCCGAAATTTGGTGTCAAGCCAGGCCACGCCTCGCTGAGGGTGTCGCCTCGCTGAGGGCTCACTCGGTCTATATGCGATTCTTTCTAACCATCGAGGACTTGCATTTAAGGCCTCACAATCTCTAGGCTGATGTTGCTGTGCATGCGGGAGCGTTCGCTTGCATTGCAAAACCTCGCACATAATGAACACAACTCGGCTGATCAATATGGCCATCTATCGACTCACGAGGGTTCTTTGGGACAATTTTTTGTTCTGGTCGGTATTGTGCATCCAGCGAACCACTCACAGCGCCGGGCTCCAGCCGCAGCCAGGCCTACCTACACTATCATACACCACCCATCTCCCCACGCTTTCTCACTCGGAGCATCTAAAGACTCCTGCACCTCCGGACGGCTGGTACGGTTTTTCCAGAGAAGGACACCGCTCCTTCACATACACACACATTCTTATAATATTACATTACCTATAATTCTTTTATTCTCTTTTACTCCAGCTAGACAGACTGACCAGGCCTGTTGCACATCCTCCCACTTTGTGTTGTACTGTACTCGCGCCTCAGAAGAAGAAGCGCCATGGGATCATGATCAGCTGGCAAAAGAAAACTGTGACAGATCATTTCTGCTGCTCTCACTATACTACCGAGTATTCCCCCCCCCCAACCCCCTTCCCCCATCTGTCTTAGAGCACAGGAACATGCAAAAATAAATAAAGCATAGCACTCATAATATCCAAGGCCCCAAAGAGCCGCTATCGCATACTACCCAGATCCAAACAAAAGACGTCAAATCCTAGCAGTCCTTTTTTAAAAAAAGAAAAACCGCTTCGACGAACACCACGAGTAAAGGAAAACGGAAGGAGAGAGGAAAAGAAAAAGAAATTTCTAAAATAGCAACCCTTATTATCATACCTCCTACTAGTACCATGCTATTAACTCGTGGCGTCGTGGACCGAAATGAAACACTCTTCTCGTATTGTGCCTGATGACTACGATCGGGGGAAGAAGAAAAAAAGTGTGTGCAGATGATTCGTTTCGTGCAACGGGCTTTATACTATGCCTCCTGCTTTCTTAAGGACAAATTATACTGGGGACTTGGATGGGGGATGAGCCAATAAGTTGGGGAGTATGATATAAATGACCTCTCTGGTTTTCCAAGATATATCTCTATGATAGTTCTCTGTTCGGGTGATGCCCTATAGGTTTAAGAACGTTTTTGACAGCGAAGGAAGAAATGAAAACATGTCTGCGCCTACCATTGGACTTACCGTTCTTTCGCTCGGTAGGTTTTTTCCCCTCCTTCTTTCTTCCTTACCCATCTTACTATCATAGCTACTATCGCTTCTTTGCATACTAGGTGCTAATAGGGTGCGGGGGTGTTTGCACTATAGACGGCGGAGGAGTCCGCGGATACTCCAGCCTGCTCATCCTCCGGGCAGTTATGTTGGAAATCAAACGAGTGAATAGCCTCCCGGAGATACCGAAGCCGTGCGATTACTTCGACCTAGTTGCCGGTACAAGCACCGGAGGGTTCGTTCACCCACTGACCGGAAAACCACTGCGCAAGACCTCAAGCATATTATAATATTATTGTAGACATAATATGTACTAACATAATCAAACAAAAAACCAAAAGTCTAATAGCAGTAATGCTCGGCCGACTAGTCAGTTACCTTCTCTTCCTCCTATCATTTCTATCTAACTAATGCTGATACAAAAAAGCAGAGAATGGACGTCGACGCCTGCATAATCAAATACCAGAAAATGTCCGGCGACATCTTCAAGCGCCCCTGGCAACCCCCCGGGAAGCCCATGTGGGACGCCTACTTCAAAAAGCCCTGGTTCTCGGAGGAGAAGTTGAAGCGGAGCATCGAGAGCGTGGTAGAACTGATGATAAGCCCGCAGGAGAGATCCCTCCTGGAGTCACAGGGAGTGAAGTTCTCGGACGCCCCGATGGCGGACCCGAACGTTATCCCCAACGTGAACACCTGCAACGCGTGCGTCCCCACCCCACCCCACCTTGGAGAGGGAAGGGGGAGAGAAGAGGAAACTGCTGACGAGAAGGAGGAGGGAGGGAGTGGAGTCCAACAGTTTCGTCTGCGCCGTAAAAGTCCGAGACCTGACAACCACTCTCCTAAGAACATACCCCCAGCCAACCACCTCGCTCTCAGAAACCTGCCCAATCTGGGCAGCCGGACGCGCAACCTCGGCAGCACCTCTATTCTTTCCCCCCATGAAACTCGTCACACCCCCCTCAACCGTACCAACCGACTTCTTCGACGGCGGCATGAAGAACAACAATCCCATAGCCGAAGTCAAGGACGAGGTGTTCCTCGCGCACCGCGTCGAGTCCCCGCGCTGCGCACTGTCCATCGGTACCGGGTACCTGACCAAGGCTACCGGCGATCACGGCTTCTGGACACGCCTCGCCATGTGGGCCACCGGCGGATTCGGCTACCTGGGCTGGACGCTGCTCCAGCTAGCGACGAATACCCAGGCCAAGCACTTGGAGGTCATGCGCGAGGGGAAATACGCCCGCTTCCGCGAGAATTATGTTAGGCTCAACGTCCCCGGGGAATTGGCCAACGTGGGGATCGAGAGGTGGGATAAGATGGAGGAGATGAGGCATTTGACTGAGGCATATTTGGCGACGGAGGAGGCTAGGGCGGAAGTTGGCAGGTGTGTGGAGATGTTGAAGGCTGGGAGGAACTTTGGGGTGTAGCTTTTTTTCTTTTTCTTTTTTCCTTTCTAGGTCTGCTCGCAGGCGTTGGTTGGTTGGTCTGGTGTCATGTTAATAGACGGTTCGTGGAGTATTATAATAATAATATGTTTTTTTTCTTTCTCTCTTTCTTTCTTTTCCTTATCTTCCTTCTCACTTGCTGTATTAGAGCCCACGTCGCTCGTTGTTATGTTATGGGGTGCCAATTAGTGCTCTAGACTTCCCCATTGTCGTTCTCCAAATAGCATCCTGCAAAGCCCAAGGCCTGCCGCCATCCGCAGTGATACCTCATCTTCATGCCGAATTCGGACCCCAAATAGCCATAAAGTTTAGTAGATTTCACCCACAATGTTGTCTTCAAGTCAGCATCATAATCCAACAGCGAAATCACGGATAGTCACTCGGCGGATTCATCAATTCTGATAATTACCATTGAGCCCTTTTTTTCGGGCTAACAATGTGCCACATAAAACATACACAAGATGAGGACCCCCCCCACCCATAACAGACGTTTGTGTCTACCGATCTACACCCCATCAGGTGTAGTAAACACAATGTATCTAACCTATCTAATAAAAGCAACGACCACGACCTCCTCCTCCTACTCCTACTCCTCCTCCTCCTCCTCCTCCTCCTCCTCCTCCTCCTCCTCCTCCTCCTCCTCCTATCCACTCCTGACCCAAGCCGGAAACAAACTAACCCCGTTTCCACTCCTCTCTACCAAGCCAGCGCAGGCGCCGCCTCTAAAACTTCCGACAAACCCAACATCCCCATAAATCATTCTCCCCTCACCGTCCTCTCCCCTCTTCCTGTGCCTCAGCACCCCAACGGCCCTAACACCACCACCAGCCGACCTCATCAGAGCACTAGTATTAAACCAAACAACAGACTCCTCAACATTCCCACGTGAGAAAGTAACGATTAGTCTCCTCCCGGTTGGGTCTAGTGCCATGTTCTCCACAACACCGCCGTAGGCGCTGCCTTTGAGTTCCGGGGGTGCAGTCGCATTTGCAAAGACAACGTGGTCGGTGTTGATGCATGTGCTGAAAATGGGTATGTACGGGTCTGAGCTTGGAGGCTCACGTAAGAAAGTATTGCCAAATGACTTGATGTTCGCGAGAACGGTCGGGATCAAGGGTGGATGCTGTTGTTGGGGCTGCAGACTTTTCGACATCGAGGAGTTTTTCACTTTCGTCGGGGTGCTGGGAGGGCTGACAGCCCTGAGCACCGAATTTCGTTTTAGACGGAAGATGTAGATTCCTGGGGCTCCCGAGAAGGATATGATGAGGGTTGGGTCTTTTAGGTATGGGTCTTTTGGAAGGCCGGGCCTGGGGACTGGCTTGTAAGAAGGAACTAGAATCAAGTTCTTGATACCGCAGGGGCACTGTCTCCGGTGAAGGGTAGTCATGAGTTGTGCTGGATAGAATTCTATCGGTTGAGAGGTGGCCTCAGAGTAACTAGCAGAGGTGGCAAAGTGCAAATACACCACCAACCCACTCTTCATGCCTACCACGATCACGGTCTTCCCATCAGCATCCAGCTCCTCTCCCGGCTCCATTTCCCAGGAAGCACAGCTAACACTCGTTCCCGTAGCCTGATACAATCTCTCTGTGGTCCCCCAAGTAACACTATGCACCCAAACACCGCCCAGGGATGTCCCTACAAGCACGTACTCCCCCCTAGGAGAGAAGGAAAGAGCAGTGACCCCACCAACAAGACCTCTCATCCTCCTGAACCCCTGCCGCAAAAGCCCAATCCTCTGCGACTTTGCATGAACTTTGTCAGGACTTCCTAGCAACCTCTCGGTCCCCGGCGAAGCTTTAGTCCTGAAGAACTCGTGAGGACGAAACATCCACGGCTGTCTAAACGGCGTCGGCGATTCCTGGAAATCGTACGGCGTAGAAAACAAAGGATAAACCTCACCACTATAAGAGCCCGGAGTAGTGACGGCATTTGACAGGTCAACGTACCAGAGGTCGAAGTATCCAGAGTCGAATCCCACCGCGAGGGAATTGGTACCACCGCCGCCGAACTCCAGCGCAGTTATCTGCACAAACTCCGGAGACCTCGGATCCGTAGTATTACATGCGCAGAGGTAGTGGGGGAGGAACATGTTAGTCTTCATGTCGAAGAAGTGAACCCTAGAAAACGACGTTGCGAGCGCTATTACGCTCGCAGCGCGGTGAAAAGCGATGAGCGTTATCCTCTCTCCTTCCGGCTCGTAGTCCTTTTCGAGTCCGGACTCGGATTCACCCATTTCAAATAACCCCTTCCAGGTAGCATCGTTGGCCCTCCCGGCAATTATATCAAAAGGCACATCCTTAAAGTCATCCACCATCACCCTCTTAGACACCCTCAACACCGCCGCCAGGAATGCAAATATACTTGATAGGCTCCAACTAGCCATAGCAGTAGCGTCCTCCTTCCTCCTTAACTCAACCTCCCCAGGATGTTCCTTCGCCAAATACGCCCTCCTCCGATCATACTTTGGAGGGAACGCATCAAGGGAAATGAAGGGGAATGGCAAGTTGATGTTGGTGTCATCGACTGACTGGGGATCTTTTTGAGCTCCAAGAACTCTCGTTAGCTATATATACATAGGTTTTCTTGTAGGGGTAGCGAGGGGATTACGGAATACGCCTTCGACTTCATAAGAGGTGGCAGGATGGGGATAACCGAGGCCTTTGAAGCATACACTCGACGGCATCGTGATTCCCGTCAACGCGAGTAGCAGTAGAATAACTCTCCGGTTTTGTTTTTAGAAGTGAAGGTTCTTGATTGGTTGGTTGGTTGGTTGGTGGTAGCTGGTGAAGATGGGAAGCTGGGGTATAAGTTTGTGAACAAAGAAACACGCTTTCAACAACCCCGCCGGAGAAATCAAGGCAGAACCGAGGAGATTGGATTCTAGGTTAAGGTTACTCTTTGGACTGAAAAAAAATGAAGTTTGAAGTATGATATCATGCTTATAACCAACGCCGATTTTCTATGATAATCAAATATTATACCCGCAACGCCTAGACACTGTGCTGGTGGATAATAAAGAGACATATATATCTAGGTTTTTTGAAAAACAAAGCTAACCTCCTTCGCCGCCCCATTCCTAATGACCTTCGCCAATACTTCATCTTCGATACTAACTTCATCGTATTCCTCCTGGTCGTCGTCTCCTTCATCTCTCTTTCCGCTGCCCAAAAGACGAGTAGTCAAAATGTGCGAGTATTCCATCAAAGAACTAAGCTGGTTCTTGTCTACACCAACGCCTCTACCCTTTTGCATAGCCTTCTTACGGTTCTCTTCGACTTTTTCAAAGTCGACTTCACTGGCTTTCATCAGCCCAGGATACTTTGGCTCGTCCTCTTGATCACTATCTTCTTTCTCATCCTCACTGTGCTCAAAAAACGGTGACTTGGTTTCTGCAGCCCCAGCAACGTAACCTTTGCCTTCGCATTCACAACATAGTAGATCATGCGTGAGACAGTTAGTCTCTGTATCGAGGGAGAATAAATCCCTTAGCTCCTCTTGAGTAAAACTACTTGCGGTAGCCTTCTGGTCCATGACTGAGTCTGCCAGGCCGATCTTTGTGAGCTGTCTTTGATATATCTTTTCGTCAAAGCATCCAGTGCTTTTTCCGAAACAAAATTAGCACGTTAAACACCAAATAATCGCAAGGAGCAACTCACGTAAGCATTCTATAAATCTTAACCTCCCTCTTCTGACCATCTCTATGAATTCTCGCCATTGCCTGGGCATCCGTGGCTGGATTCCAGTCCAAATCAAATAGGACAAGTCTAGAAGCTCCAATCAAGTTAAGACCCGTACCACCACTCTTCGCAGATAGCAGGAACGCAACTATACTCCATATTAGCCCCTATTCCACACAATAATCCAAGACAAAGCCTTACAAGCAGCAGTACTATTGGTCCGGTTAAACTGGTCAACAAGCTCCTGTCTCTTATTGGCCGGCGTGGCACCGTCAAGCCTCAAATAGCTAAGGCCTCTAGAACGGAGGAGATTCTGTAACAAGTCGAGTGTAGAAGTATAATTCGACACCAGCACAATCTTCTCGTCGGTGGTATTCTTCAAGGCCAGAAGCAAGCGCTCAAGAACCCTGAACTTCCCACTATGCGAGTCGCTCTTGGATTCTAGCAACTTGGGATTGACGCCTGCTAAGAGCCCTTTGACGTTCTCATTCTATGGTATACCCCTGTTAATGCTCCGTTATGCAGGATAGCGGGGTTTTCTTACAGTTTCTTTCCCCGGCTTATCAGCCAACAGCCCTGGCGAATTACAAAGCTTCTTGAGAATAGTGATAAGCAGAAGAGATGCATCAGGAGACCCCAAGCATCTACTAAAAGCAGAAGACTCTAGAATACTCTTGTAGACCTTAAGTTGCCTCGGGGATGGTCTACAAAAAACCACATACTCCGCTATTCATTCATTAGCAATTACACCCTCATATTAAACCACAAATTACTTGCTTTTAGGTGGGAGATACTCTGACAATATCTCTGCAGTTCTACGGAGCACAAACAATTTCGTCAAACGGGCAAGCTATTTCCATCGTCAATGACAGTCCGTGGAGCCAAGATTACTAGAATAACTACCTCTTCATTCCGCGCCTTCCCCTTCTCAACATCTTTCTTCGAAGCACCAGGTTGCCGGCTCCGAACAATCGGGTTTTCAAACTCCTTTTTAAAAGTCGAGTAACTCTCAAGCAGTCCAGGGTTGACAAAGTCTCTGATAAATAATCCCAAAAATTAGTAATCATTCAAGATATCCAACATCGGGGCACGACTAACACCATGATAAAATACTCATGAAGATCATTTTGCAGCGGCGTACCACTAAGAATGACCCTCCTCTTGGTCCTCAGTCCCCGGATCGCCTGCGCAGACTTATTCTTCTCAGTTTTAAGTCTGTGCCCCTCGTCGGCAATGACAATGTCAACGTCGGCAGCTTTTAACTCCTGCTGGACTTTTTGTAACTAGAACCCCGAGGACTTAGCAACGGTGCCAGAAAAACACAGCTCAAATCTACAAACCTTCTCGTAACCAATGACCATAATAGAATAACTCTTGCCATGGGTAAAGTCTCTAATGTTCGCTTTTGAATCGGCCACAAGCACGCCGATCCGCTCTCTACCCAACCACTTCCGGAACTCTTTACTCCAATTGTTGATCAATGTCACAGGACATACAATAAGAGCCCTTTTAACTACCGGTTTATCTCCATATACCGGGTTTTGTTCTACATCAATTAGCAACCCAGCCCCTAGACATCACGAATTCCACTCACTCAGCAAAGTCCACAAAAGAGCACTGAAAACACTATGTGTCAGCACGCCCATCATCGCAGAACCTCAACTTCCCAGATTGACATGGAACCAACATAGTCTGCAAAGTCTTCCCCAGCCCCATCTCGTCCGCCAGGATCGCCCCCTGCCCATCGAAAGGCTTAATTCCCATCACGGCCTCATACAAAAACGTCACACCCTCCCTCTGGTGCGGCCGTAGACTGCGCGAAATAAACGGGTCGACAACCACGTCCACAATGACTTTTCCGACCGGCACACTCTTCTCGCTGGGACGGGGCATAACGAGAGCACCTTCCGCTTTAGGATCATGTCTAGGCGTCGGCACTTTCGAAGAGGTCTTTTCCATAATAGTAGAATTGAGGAGCGGGGTCTTGAACTTGCTACCGAAGAAATGCCCCGGTGCTACGGCCGTGAACGTCTCCTTCTGCGGCGCCGTCGACGCTGTGGTTGACAAAGGGGGCGGTGGGGGTGGGGGTGGGGGTGGAGCAGCATTCTTCAAAAACGGTCTGCCGGCAAGGTACTCCTCCCTCGAAAGCACCGAATCGACTTCAATCTCCTTCCCGGCGATGAACGTAGTCGATCCAACTTCGAGGGTTCGCTTAAACATCGTCCTCCCGAGGCTGTCATCACTATCAGCCTATCCCATACCAAGCAAGATGGATATATAGATAGACAACATACTCCTTCCCACTAGTATCCTGAAGCACAGCATACCCCCCACTGATCACCAAAACCCCATCGCCGTCAAACGTCTTATGTTTCTTCGTCGTCGGTTTCCTCCACAGCACACCAAAATAAGCCTCCTCCGCCAAATCCACCTCGCCCTTCTCCTCCCCTGCCGTCGTCGCAAGCCCCGGCTCCGGATTCCTAACAAGCAGTAACGGCTTCCTCTTAATCGGCCCCCCAAGCTTCAACGACCTCCCACCACTAAGAGGCTCAATTCTCGCACGCTTCGCCACGGGCTGACCATCTGTGCCTGCTGACACCGTCGGTGCCGGCTTCTTCAAAAGCGGAGGCACAAACTTCTTCCCACCAAACATCGTTCGTTTATGCGTGTTGGCGTTGTGTGTGTTGGTGGTGGCGGGAATGTGGAAGTTCGGGGAAGACGCGTTGGGGGCTTGCAACGCAGCCTTAGCGCGTCTCTTTGGCACAAGATCCAGCAGCCAGCAAGAAGTTATGGATCAGTTATTTGAGGTTAAATAGACACACCCCTGTCTGTTCCGGTTAATGACTTCCTGCACTTGCCTAGTCAGGTAAATTTAGCGCCAAGAGATCTATAAAAACTAGCTTAGTAAACTAAAACTTGAGCGGAATACCAGTCTACGATGGCATTGTGATCAGGGTTATTAATGTAAGCACCGGTGTCGGTAGTCAGTTACTATCAGAGACCAAAGTAAGGACGGCATTGCTCACTCGATCGCCCATTTGATATTACGACGATGAGTATCGCGAGAGATTACTGCGCGCGAAGACTTAACTTGACACAATCTGCACGGTACGGCGTCCTACAGGGCCAACGACGGTGAGTGACTGTTTGTGAATAGCTCCTCCCGATAGCACTACGTTTTCAGTATGTACGTACTCTCGCCCGCCTATCGGCCAGAGCTAGGTAGAGTTACAGTAGTGTGACACCTTGCGTTCAAGACGGATGCACGAAAAAGGAACAAGAATCCGGAAAAGAAAGACGACCTGCGGGCCCAAGAAATCTGCTCTCGCAAGGCCACAATAGCAACACCCCCGGTCACAATCCTCGTTTGTTATGCAAAGAAAGGTGTAGCAAAAACAAATAGGACACTACCGAGTGATCCTCAGTGACTCCAGAGATAATGCGATTTTATACATCTATCTTACAACCCCTCTCTCACTATTAGTAATAGGCATAGAGGAAGCTAAACGCACACATATAACACCCTCGCTCGGACAGAGGCTTGAAAACCAAAGTATAGGGGAGGAAAAATATGAAGGAAAGATGGCGAAAAAATGGAGAAGGTATTTTAGTCGGTTGCCCCAATTAGAGTCCGATAAAAGCAAAAGTTTCGACAAGAAATGACCCACAAAATCATGGCCCGTGAAGGGGGAGGACGGGGATTTCAAAAAAGAAAAAAAAGGAGAAAACCTTGTATCCTCTGCAAACCTTTTAGAAAGGGGAAAAAAAGAAGCCACACCGTAAAGCAACGCCATTTGAGACCAGTAGGAAAAAAAGGGGGGGAAGGCCATCCGGTACAAGCAGCCCGCCAGACCCAGGGTAGAAATGAAAGGCCACGCTTAGGCCGGAACCCGTGAAAATGCAACCCCAACCAACAAACACCAAGAATGCACAACCCAAACCAATACAGCCTGACAAGGCCCACCCTCCACGAAAAACAGAGACAACCCACTGCTCTGTGGGCTTAAAAATACAAAGATCCACCCTGCTCGCTCAAAGAAAAGGCGACACCAAGTTGTTGAACGGCCTCAAGCCCTTGTATGCTCCGGAGAATATCCTCAGGGACATTGACATCGTCTAATAGGGTATCCTTGACGTGCGTGATAACTAAGTGTAACCCTTTAAGCGGAGTAGGCCCTAGATCGGATGCTTCGTTCCCCATACCCCCTTGGGGAACCCGTTCCTCAGACGTGCGTTGACCTACAGCCAGATTTATCGCGTCGAAAAAGTCAGGGCCCTTAGGACCCACAGCCCTAGGTGAAATTTCCGGCGAAAATCTATCGAAAGTGTGCCTGGAATCAACTTCTAAGCGATTTTTATTCCAGCAGATGCTCTCATGAACTCTATTTACTTCATCTTCTTGAGCGCTAGGTCCGTGGCACTGCTGTGATTCCTCCAGGACCCTGGGTGGGGCATTGGGGTTTTCAATCCTCCGCGCCATGATCTCCGGGTCATCGTTGTGATAGCCATAACTCATCCGCTTCCGCTTCAGCCTCCCCCGCTTTTCTACATCATCTGCTTTCCTCAAGCTAACAACCATCCTCGCCAATGACCTCATCTCATCCATCAGGTGTGGAGGAGATAGATGTCCATATAAGGCTTCATCGGGTTGATTACAATCGTAGCTGCACTCGATGAAAATGGTGTTTAGTGCTCCTCTATGGAACTTTGCAGCTGCATGACTCCAAGCAGGGTGGTTCCTTGGCGATAACGATATCGAATCTATCGTATGGGGCAAACATTAGAAAATAGAACAGGCCAGCAGGAGCCACAAAGCAAACAGAGCGCCACAATTCCACAAGTGGGGAAGGAAACAGACCAGGCTCGACGTCTCCCCACATCATCACTTCCCTCCCTGTCGCGTCATCTCGAATGAAGTACACCGTCGAGTCATACACACACATCTTCTTTCGAGAGCCACCTGGGCTTCTATCCGTTGCCATACCATCCTTCCCCTGATAAGTCTGACTCCCCCGGTGATGATGACTTTTCATGCAATGCCCATGAGAAACTGGCCACGCCTGCGCGCTCAAACCACTGCAAACTTCCACATACTCCAAAGTAGCCTCCGGTAGGCGTTGGTAAGTGACCAAGCCAACGCCGCTCTCCTCATCCGATAAATTCGGCCAAATAATATCGTTAAATATATGAGTTTTGATAGCCTCTATAGTCGAGGGAAGGGCAGCTAAACGCTTCGGGCATTCCGTTTGAGTGAAGCAAGCTGTGTTGATAACAAATCCGGAAAGATGGTCCAAATGCGGATGAGTTATCAAGTATGTGGAGACAAGTTCTCGAGTAACGTATGCCGCATTACCACGAGGTGTATCATATGGGAGGTTCGCCCCCAAAAAGGGAAATGGCTTCTTCGTTATCGGCCCATTTCCAGAAGCATTCTCGGAGGCTGATGCAACAGGCTCCTTTGTAAAAGATGACCGGGAGGAATGCTCTTCAAGGATCCGTATGATCCCAGCCATATGGGTCCCCGCATCCACAGCGAGAACTGAGCCCTTTGCCCAAGCTGTCGCTGTAGATCGGATAAGGTATCCAGAGACGTTTCCCTCGCTTGGGCCTCCCGCAGATCCCTGCAGATACCCGGCAGCGGCCACAGTCAGAATTGATGTTGGATGAAAAGACCTACAGATCTATACAGGGTGAAGGACAAGATTCTGAAGATTACTCACTAGCACGATGACCTGGAAAGCGGGGGAACCGTCGTCGGTACTTGAAACCGCCAGCTTGTATGGCTAAGAATCGTTTCTAGAAAAAAATTAAATCTATGTCGAGATAGTCACCAGACAATCGTTGGCTATCTGTATTGGGTATGGGAAGTTTTTCTCCTTCTTTTTTTTTTTAAAAAAAAAAATTGATTTGCTGGTCTTTTCTAAATTATGATTCTCTCCTGATTCTGTCCTGATTCTGTTTTGTCTTTCCCTTTTTGGGCACTGCCGCAAAATGTCAGATCGAAAGGAAAAAATAGATGGGTGATATGTATAAACTCTTAGTGCGCTTCACGCTGCAGAAACCCGATATTTGTGACCTTCTTCTGCAGTGAGAATAACCTGGTTGTCCGGGACGGAGGTTTGTGATAGGATTCTGTTCCAAAGCAGGAAAAGCAGAAGAAGCAAAGAGAAATCAGACCTAGCACTCTAGGCGTTAAAGGCGAGAGGCGAAAGGCGCTGTAAAAGAGCGGGAGGTGGCGGGCAAATAACAAAGAGATCCACGAGGGCGCGGAGCTTAGGAAAAGCACACGCGGTCGGACAGAAGTGAGATCCCGAAAGGGCGCAGGAAAAGAGCGTGAAGCCCAAGTAATTTTTGGCACTTGTCGGAAGGCCGTTAAGACTTGGAAGGTGGGAGTGTAATGTGCAGTCTGTGATCTGAGAACTTGTTCAAAGACGACGGTAGTGGTGGTGGCGGTAGGGGAAGGGAGTGGTGGTTTTCTCACTCCCGAGTCCGTGCTGCGGTGAGTTCCTTCCAATTTTTCCTCCCCTCTCCTTTATTCTATTGCAGTGCGGGAGAGGGTGATTGTATTTCTGCAGCAAAGCGAGTCCCAGGTGAGGCAGAAGTAGAGTCGGCAACCATCTACCGGATTGGTTTGAATTATTGAATGAGAGTTCGAAGTGGTACCGCAGCTGACTGTGATAAAATCGAGTACGGTAGAGCCCAGAAAAGATTAAATTGACAAATGTGATTGAATCGGGGGGGGGGGTGGGCAAGTGGGTGGGCTGACTTGCTCAACAACGGCGAAAGGAGGCTCTTTTTCCCATTGACTCGTGAACCAAACGATGATGATGGTCACAAGAATAAAGAGAAAGGGTGAGAGAAGGGGGCGATGTGATGTAAGGGAAGGTTAGAGTGATATATATGCTCGAGTAGATATTGGAGAAGGAGGAGGAGGAGGAGGAGGAGAGGAGGAGCCGGCGGCGGCGGCGGTAGTTAATAATGATGAGGAAGGCACTCCAAGACGCGAAGAGGAGTCCAGTAACTAATTAAAGCTACAGTAGTAGTGATACGGTAGCAGGAGAAGGGGAGAGCAGTAAGAACTCGCGGCCAGATGGAGGAACTACCGTGCAATAAGGGAGAGGACACACGAGTAGAAGTAACGAGGGGAAGGACCTATATAGATACAGAACCTTTTCGCCCCCCTCCCCCGATAATGAAACCGGACCGGCCTAGGGAACGTTTTGAGCGCGTACAGGCAATGCGCGAAGTCGGGGGCGACGTCGCTAGCACAACCCATTCACCAACATCACGCACGATCCAGTGCCCAAACACGAACTCTGCGGATCCCCCCCCCTGCTCTGCATGGGAGAGAGAAACAAAAAAGAGTGTAGCTGCGGCATGGTAACCCTCTACCCTCCCCTCCATCACCCAACCCTCCCTCCTCGCCAAAATTAAAATACACCACCATACCACCATCATCATCACCGTCACGATCACGCATCACGCATCATCCCCACCCTTTTATCCAAGATACGATCGATTCCCTTGCTCCACCATAGCCATCGATAAGCAGCCACCGCAGCAAGCACCGTCCTTGTATGGCATGAACAGCGTGATGCTTTTTCTACCCATCGGCGAGCTACATTGAACTGAGGAGGCGGTTCCATTAGAGCATGCATCTCTCTACGGCCGGTGAAGGCTCAGATTCCCCGAGGGGGAAACAACAATAATGCCCTTGGGAGAGGTGCCGTATCGCGCCATACACGACCCATTCTTCTTCTCTGCTGCAAAAGCGAAGATCCATGGCAGGTGATCGGGGTACAGAGTGTCCATTCAACCCGGTGCTAAAAGAACAACCTCCCACCCTAAACCATTTACGGGGCGAAGATCTCTCGGTGGTAGAGTAACCTACAGCACAGTACCTGCAAAGTGCTGTACTTGTATCTCATCCCTTCTCCCCTCACTTCCTCCTCCCTCTCCCCTCTCCCTCCATCCATACAGAAAGAGAAGAACAAAGCCCTCCCATCACAATAGCACAATAATATTATTATTGCCTAGCAAGTAGAGGGAAGCGGAAATGCAGTACCGGTATCGGTAATTTCAGTTATCGAGAAGGAGGAGAGAAGCGGCTTAATTAGGTGGAAATCCCGGAAATCCGTGACAAACTGTATCTCACATGCATCGCCCCCAGTCAACTTTGACATCCCGATCCCAGATAGACAATGTATCAGACTAGTCCTTGAAAGGCATCCTTCTAGAAGGCTCCCATTGCATGGTTACGGGGGGGTGGAATTTGAGCCGTGTGACGCAGCTAAAACCAACTTAAGCCTCCTGCCCCGGTAAAATAAAAACGATATTGTATCATACTTGTAGTATTATTAGAGCAGCTTGTCACCCTTGCCTTTGCATCCCATCTTTTTTCCTCTCCCCTATGATAAATCCTTTTCAGCTCTCCATGCCCCTCTCTGCAGGCGATCCACAAGTACCGGTACATACCCTACCCATCATACAATTGCCCACGGTACGGGTATCGTACCTATTCCCGCCCGGAACCTTCCATTTATCCATCCCAAGACCACTCCCAAGAGTCCCAACATCACACACAATCCTTATCGCGGTTCGCATCAGCCTCCCTTTTCTTCCTTCTTCCGGGATCACAGTCAGTCACTATACCACCGGTATTAGAAACTAACCCACAACCAGAGCGAGCATCAACCACCACAAAAAAGCCCAGCCTATGAAATCGTATACAACTGCCGGGGCTAGCGGTAGCAATAACCCTATCGTGAGCAGGTTCGCTTTTCTTCTTTTCTTCTTTTCTTTACTTTTTCTTTACTTTTTCTTTTTCCCCATCGTTTTCTTTTTTTCCCTTTTCAACCGCATACCGTACCGTACTAGCACACTTATTGATGGATGTACGGACCGACAATTGAGGTAGGGTAATGTCAACATACCTGCATTGTGCAGCGCAAGCAGGCCAGATCCAACAAATTAGAACAAGATAAAACAAAAAAAGTCTAATCGTATTTAGCTCATCAGAAAATTCGTTTAAATCCCTCAGTTGAGGGGCAGGAAAAAAAAAAAACATTGCATGTGGGGGGAGAGGAGGAGGAAGGACGCAAACGGTGGTTTTCCGCGAGTGATAACTAATCCACCATTTTCCCGCCTACCATACTATCCTCCAACGGTGTAATGCCCCGGATAGGCCTCGCGGAGGGGGTTTGGTTCTACGGAGGGGAGAGGAAGGTACCGTAGAGCTTCATCTTGGAGCATGGCATGTCACATTACATTGCAGCATCGTACTCTACTCGGACTTGAGGTGCTTGAGTTCTTGAGTAGAGCGCCGGTAGCGCACATTACTTGCACTTCTACGAGTACTCGAGTACCATACAGTACAGGAACCGGTCAGACAGGCAGTATTGGAGCACCGCAGTCTCCTCACAGGCATCCTTATCACAGTTAACTTCACTTCACTACACTTCCCACAAAGTCCCGGTACCATACGCCCCCTCTGACCCCTTCTCCACCCAGACCTCACCAATCACTTAATCACCAAAACCATCACACCCCCAAACAACCAACCAACCAACCCGAAACCTTACTCACCAATCACACAACCCCCCCCCCCCCCCTTCCTCAACGCATTAGATACCCGTCCCACCCCGCGCACGATCCAGTACTCGAGCACTCGAGTACCAAACCTGCATTGGCAGCCTGAGCCTACCTACCTACCGTAGCGTACTCTTCGCAACACATGCAGACCCATCATATCTTTTTCCAACCCTTCCCCCCCCCCTTTCAATCCTTCCATGCTTCCTTCCAGAACACCTCGGAACCTCATTTTTTGCTTTTTATGTTTTTCATCCTTGTCGTCATACAGACACATACGGTACCACACGTCCTTGTACCACGACAATAACACTCATTATCCCAGGCCATGAGTATCAACTATGGTACCGCACTCGCACTGTGATGCGCAGATATATATACGCTACAGGCACCAAATGTCAGCCAAGTCAGCCAGTCAGGCGTAACTCCAGGTACAGTAAATAGATTAAGCTTTTCAAAACGTTCCTTATGCGCAGGATATAAGTATGCGTTTATTTATTTATTTATTCGCACCAAGACTAATGAATGAGCTTACTTCTTCTTCTCACCTTACTTGTTCAATGCTAGCCAGGGTTTGTGGACAATGGAGTCCCTTGGTCGTGACCGTGATAGGTACTTGGGCCTCGTAGCACTATGTTACATTCTGCAATCGCCTCAATGCGTGATGCGTGATGAGTTGCGCTATAGTATACATACTGTCTGTACTCACGAGGCTGATGAGATCCGCTCGAGGATTTGGAAGACTTTGTTCGAGCACTACTACACACACTGCGCTGCTTACTGACATGCATAGCAGGAACCCTAGGTTCCCCCCCCAGTCACTCTAGTTCATGTGTACCTTAGTATGAGATCGTGCGTTTGCGGTGGGGAGGGAGGGAGGGAGTGAGTGAGTGAGTGAGTGGTGGTGTTTTGGGCATGTGACGATAAATTACGATATCAGGACTAGTATCCCAGTCCCATATGATGGTGGTGGTGGGAGTTTAACTTAAGCATCGGGATATCCGGCCATGGTCCGATCAGAAGGACCAGGCGTAAGGTAAGCTTGTCTGTCTGTCTGTCTGTCTGCCTCCACACCTGCGCCGCCTGTCTGAACGTGCTTCGTATTACCTGCGCGCCCAAGATATGATTCGTGGCAGTTTAGCCTAGCCACGCTATATCGTACCAGCATCACCTTCTAGAAGGATCATCTTCTCTTCTTGCTTACCTGCTTGCCGGCCTGCCTGCTACTGTTAGCAGGGGATACCGGGGGGGGGGGGAATCCTTGGTCCGGTCATAAGATAATAAGTTGCACAGCGTCATTCGACTGTATTGTACAAAACTTTGGGAGAAAAGTGAACAGAGCAAATAGCCATAACGCTATGATGCAATGCGAGTGATGTGATATAAACAACCCCCCCCCCAACCCCCGTTGAAAGGTATGATGGATTGACATGAGACAAATAGACAGGTATAAAAATAAATAAAAAAAAGGAAACACCGAAGACAGGATGGGTCAGACCTATGTACTATACTGCATCCACAGTACGACGACGAACGACTGAGGCTACGGCACGAAAGATGAGTGAATGATTTTGAGTAGAAAGGCAGATACTTGCAATTACCATATCCTCATCATGCCGCCGCTCCCCAGCACCACCTCAATTCCATCCCTCATCGCTAGCACTATGATAGATGTATGGGATATTTGACTTAAAGATGGAGGGGGGAGGATAAAAGAAAGAAGAAGAAAAGTAAACCAAGTGATGGACAAGAAAAAACATCCTACTCCTCAACCCCGAAATCCTGCAGCAAAAAGTATCCCATAAACAAAAGGAAAAGGGGGGGAAAGAAGAAAATAAACAATGATGACAACGATGACGGTAAAAGAGGCAAATGGACATGATGATGATTGATTTCCCCGCCCACTCACCGAGTACACACCCCTCCCCCATCTGTTTGCCTGCCTGCCAACAGCCTGCCCAATATGAATATACCTTCCAAATATCTCCAGCCACACACAAAATACGCTTTAGAAAAACCGGTCCCAAGCAAAAAAGGACAATATGAAATCCCCGAGAGAGTAAAGAAAATACAAAAGTAAAAATTATTTTTCATGAACATCGAGCCAGCGCCTAGAGTATAAAAGACAAAGGAACCGAACAAAAAGTTTCCTTAAAAAAAAGCCCCCGTGCTTTTGAGTAATGAGACTAAGGTTTCTCCCGATCTTCATCCAGATTTCGTGATAAGCGCCCATTCTTTCCCCTTTCCCCTTTCCATCTCCCTTTATCTTCATCTCTTTAGAACCTCCTCCCACTTCCACTAGGGCCAGCCGGAGCACTGCCGCTCCTGCTTCTCCCACCAGTTGCCCAAGGAGGAAAGTCTGACACCACATCCCTATACGCAGGTGTAGGACTTCGTCGAAGAAGCCGTTCCCTTTCCACACCCCTTTCCGATCTTCTTCTGCTTCCTTCATCGCTGTCATCATCATCCTCACTACTACTACTTCCCATTGACGACTGGCTGGTATAATCGGGTGGGGGGCTGTTTTGCCGAACAATGTTTCCTCCTGTGGTATGAGCCGCTGGGGAAACGTTGATATGGGCCAACGAGATATCCGTCGGGCTTCTTTCCGGTCCCGGCGATGTGGGACTAACTGCAGATGAGCCTGCTCTGCCAGAATTCGCAAGACCGGTCCGTAGAGTACTTCCGCTACGCCCCCGTCCATGCTGAGGCGGGGCCTGTGATTCAAAATACCCGCTGGGGCTCTGCCCTCTCTGTCCGGTTTCCAACAAGATACTTCCTTGTTCGCTTCCGTAAGGCGGTGGAGGGGCCAAGCTCCCGGTGGTTGGTGCAAGTCCCCACTTCTTTACGTTTGCTTCGATGAACACAAAGCCCAATTGACCAAAATTTACGTGAACGGTGCAAGGACCATTGGCGCCGACAGTTGGAAACAAGTTGAGAGATTTCAATCCGTGAGCAACATCTTCGAGTTTTTTTCCGTTCCGGGTGAAAAATATTGTTCCGGTTCTTGGGCGGTAACCAACACCAATAACATCGCCTTGGTGATACGAGGGAGCGTATGGCATGCCGTGGAATGGCTGATTGTGCCGACGCTGACCAGAGGAGGTGTACGCGATTGAGTGCTTATGCCAACCTATCACACGATTAAAACTCATCCCCCCTATATGTCGACTGCATATTCGGCGACGGGAGTTATAAAATATGAGCTCACCTGGTAACCGAAACATAGGATAAGGTTTGGTAGACATGCCAATACTTAGCAAAGTATTCTCCGGCTTTTCGTAAAGTTTTGCTTCCCAGTAGTAGACTTCATTCTGTTTTGGCACTGGAAGGTTACTTTGGACCGAACAAACCGAGTCATAAAATTCAATCTCTGTCCGTGCTTCCACAAAGCAGTTGGCAATCTCAAGCTCAGCTTCAAATTCCCATGCCGAAACACCTTTCTCTTGAATCGCCAAGAACTGCGATAGGGATATGTCGGTTGGAACAGAATCAGGAGGGTTCGCTTCGATAAATGCTGCACATTACCGGGCGAGAATCGTCAGTAAACTAGAGCCTGTTTGCCGAAAGAAAAAAAATATCCCGATCGCGTTTAAGCTGCCCGGAGATATCAGAAAGCCTACCCTTCGCTCTCAAGTACTCTTGTCTCGAAATCTCGTCCATCTGTTCCAAAGCTTCCGCCTCCTCCCTCGCCAGCGCCTGCTCATCATCATACTCTCCAGGCCTCCCTATCCTATCCAACCATATCCTTCCTCGCGATGTATTCCGAAAAAAATAGATGATAATGATGACTATTCCCACTAAACCCGCCGATCCGAAAGCTGAAAGCAAACCGATGAGCAGGCCTTGACCAGCCGCAGACGCAGTTTTGGGATCCGATAATGGGGCCATGTTGGAAAATCTATTAGAGGAGGACGGGTCGAAGGGGGTTTGACTTCGAGAATGATAAATATTATTTGGTGGTGTTGATGGATAAAGGTTAGAGTAATCGATAGAACGTGATTTTAGACGGGGTCGTCGCTGATTTGTTGCGACGCCCATGTCACTAAGATCGGAGGTCGAAAAGGAAAGAAGGGGCGAAAAATGAAAAAGCCAACGGTCGAAACAGCTGGCAGTGGCAGATGTCCTCAGTGAATTGCAGGTGGGGTGATCGGAGGAGGGTGAAGACCTAAGGAACAAGTTGAGTGGTGGTGGGATGGGTGTCCAAATCAGGTGAGGAAGGACACGAGAGGAAAGAAAAGAAAGGCGGAGATAGCGATGGGAGGGGGATGAAATGGGCGATATTAGTTAAAAGCAGCGAGGACAGAAAAAGAAACAATCTACAGCAGGGAAGGGCGAGCCAGCCACCAGCAGGTAAGCGGACAAGCAAACGCAAGCAAGAATGAAGAGAATGCGGAGAAGAGAGGATTTGGGGGGGGTGGTGGTGGTGGGTGATAAGTGCTGAGTTTCAGGATGAAGAGTGAGAGGGCTAACTATGAAAGGCCGGTGGGAAAGAAAACTGGAGCGAGGGGGAGAGATGAGATGGTGATTGGATGGGCCCACTCAGAAGGGAGGCCGTGGCCAAACCCATTCGTGTATTAGCAGCTACCGGTATCATACATTGAAGCCTTTTCTTCCGGAGGCTCTTGTAGATATTTATTTTCTCTCCCCTTTTGGAATACCGGTATCGGTGCCCACCGAGCGGTATAACTATGCCATTCGGATAGTTCAGGGCGGTTGGTGAGGGTTTGTTTTCCAAAGCAGCAGGAGACGAAGGAGTGGCGGAGTCCTGGCAAGCGAGAAGCAAACAAGCAGGGACATTACATTCGGGTGAAGCGCCATTCGGTACAGCACCATCTGCCCTCCTTTTTTCCCTGCGGCCGCGCACCTGAGATCGGCCCGGATGGGCAATCCAATCTCCTTAGCGATCGCAGGCGGGGGACCCATCATCGCAAGTCAGTCGTGTTTAGCACTTTTGTAATTTGCTAAGTTACCCCTCAAGAACCAGCATTCTCAATTTATTTTTCAGATCATAGAGTTAGAGGGGAGGGCCCATTGAACCATTCTCCTAGACCTATTGTTCAATACTTGTGTTCGCCGCCTGTCCACAGTATTCAACAATCCATTCTAGTAGTCTATGTCGATGGCTTGGGTGTTGTGTTCCAACATCACCCCAGCCACGACTCTTTTCGTTACCCGCCATAGCATCCCGGCACTGTGCGGTACTGGTACGAGCAGTCTCAGTTTCCATCACCCCAAGACAGAATCCGCAGTCATCATCTCCAGCCGCGCGGACAAGGCGTAAGAACCCCCCCGGTCTCAGCAAAGCTGCAGAACTGGGAGCTGGTACCTGCCCACCCTGGCTTGGGTCTGTAAATAGGTACCGTGTTCTGATATTATTTAAGGTCCTGAAAGCTTATCCTAAAGACCCCCGCTTCCACGGAGAGTAGCAGCAAGGCTATCAACTGCACCGCAAAAGGACATTGCTATTTCTCATTTGCTCGCGCATTTCACATCTTTCAAAAGTGCAAACTACGTTTTCGTCTTAGAGTACGGAGATTGACACCTGCCATGGAGATGGTAGGCTGGACGAGATTATGGTATACGGTAATATACAACAAAAGCCCAGCATGGCACTGAGTGTCATAATACCGTAGTACCGTAGGTAATGTGTTCAACGTCATCCACTTTAGAGCATTGAGTACAACAAAGGGGATCACTAAGACTATTATTTTTTTCTTCTACTTCCTCTAAATAGTTTTACAAGAAATGGTTCAACGAGGAAACCTATTTAAGTTATTCGGTACCACTGAAGTCGCCCTGCCCATATATGTGATATGAAACTTGGCTAATGGCAGATTAGAAATATCTGCTACGAAAATAAGATATCTCCGGGCATCCGCCAATCCTGGTCCCTATTACTTTTTTTTTTGTTAAATCGGCGGTTTATTTGTAGCTAGCTACGGGAAAATCCATGGTATCGACCCTGAGGTATGGCCTAAAAACCCCTTCCTGGTCCCTACTACAAGTCATACAAACTTGAACTGCTGTAATGCAGGGCAGATTAGGATCGTCACTTGGGTTCCCATTATAAAGATCGCGTTTTCCGCGGGTTTTATTCTCATCTTCCTTCAGCCGACTTCCTATCGACACAACTCGAGTGAGACGGGGCCGGTGGTGGTCAACACCACCGTGGAGGAGGAACCTCCCCTCACTGCCTCGCAACTACCGTACTTAGCCTGCTAGAGAGAGTGGGATTAGTGATTAGAAACCTATTATGCGTACTCTTAACTAATTCTCTAATGGCTGGGAGGTATTTGGCACAGCGACGTTGAACGGTAAATCTACTCGAACTACAGTTTGTGTGGATTGGTGTGTTTGGCTATGCTCTGTTTCCAAACAGTGATCTCTGGAGTTTGGAAACAACACTTTGGGAACAATGTTTGATAGGTTAACTTTGAGTTACTGTAATAAATCCTATTTTAATACAGGTTTTGCTCACTATCATCATATTAAGTAGATTTGTTGGAAATTAACTTCTTCCACTAATTACTAATTTTCTCTTTTCCCAAACTTTCACAACATATCATACGGTATGTGAGGTGTTTGGCAATACATACCACTCAAGCTGAAGTTTGGGAAACTACTTAAACTGCAGTTTGAAACTGCGGTCTGAGTGGTAAACTGACTCAAGCGTTGCGATGCCAAATACTCCCTTAAGCAGTAGCTTCTGGTTCTGGAAACAAGGAAACAAAGTCAATAGGGAAGTGAGTATTAGCAATTGTGTTTGATAGTAAGCTTCACCAACTATTTCCACATACATGTACGAGTATATTAACTAGCCTACGAGTTCGGGGTAAACTTCTGGATGGACAGTCTTGTGGAAACAAAAATTAGGAACTAAGTCCAAGCAGGAGATAATAAGCTAGAGAAAAGAAGGGCTGGTGAGCTTGGGGGGAGGGATGAAGAAGTGTCTTAGGATTTCTCTTACCCAACTCCGTCTAGAGATTGGTAATGATCAGTTAATGGAGGGCTCAGTGAGGAGAAGTAAGGGGGTGTTTGGTACATCGTGTGCTGGAATAACTGTTATTTCAAAACACCTGGAAAATTAACCAACAGTTAATTTAGGTTAACCCGCAAAGTGATCCCTGTCTTGCACGAAAACATCACCCCTGTTAATAAACTAACAACTGATCCAACTTTAAAACCTTATATGATTGATCTAGACTCTTTCCGTTTACATGCCTTTTATTTCTATGATGAATATTGTTTATTGATTAATCTCCTGCGTGTTTGCTCTGCCAAGTTGGTATTTTTTCGTCCTGGATAGATCCGTCTTGCTTGGCTGGACGGGATTACCGGAAGCACTGGGAGATGGGGTGGAGATAATGGCGAGATTCTGATCCATCGCGCACATTACCTCTGGAAATATGTGCCAGGGGAGGTGTTGGTGTATGCTTCTCTCGGGCTCTGCTGAAGGATTTCACATGGCGTGGAAGACAAGAGAGAGAGGATGAGTAAGGATAGGGACTACGGTATTAGCCCTACCCATGCAAGGAATTAGAATGGCAAAAAATGAACTGTTGGCCTGGCATAGGGAGGTTTGAAAACTACTTTGGTGGACTAGTCATTCTTAGTCGTTTGTCATTCTATTCAATGTCTTTACACGAAGTTGACTGAGCTTTTAGTTTGCACGATGAGCGGATTTCTGCAGGCAACTTACCATTCATTCTGGTCGCTGCCCTCCTGGTGGCATAATGTGTGCGATGGAGCAGAATCTCGCTATTTAAAGCTGAGGAGTATTGCCTCAGTGCGTGGTTAAATTACCCTGCTCTCCTCTTGTGTCCGGGTACAATACGGTTAAGCAGGAATCAGCTCGAGTATTGAATCAGAGGCCGGGAATGGGCTAATCCATTCCAACCAAGGCATTCAAGACAGGGGATTATGGCAGACACATCTGGCCTGGCTAGCGGAAGGGATATGGGATGTGGTGGCCTTGGCAAAGGATCACCGCCATCCAACAGCCGATCCTAGTTTTCAAATATTTGCTGGGTAGAGAGGAGAAGAGGAGGAGGAGGAGGAGGAGGAGGAGGAAGGAGGAAGGAGGGGACTGTAAGATGACAAAAGAGAAGAAGGGACTAATGATCATACCGTAGTAAAGAAGCAGTTGCTGCGCCGATAGGGGATGAGTACTGTACAGTACGAGTAAAGAAATCGAGAGAAAAGAATAAATAAACAGGAAATTGGGTTTGTTTTATCCAATTTTGATCTCACCAACGAAATTTCGTTGTCGAGGCTGGACAGAAGCCAAATATGATAGAACAACTTTCCTGAGCTGTGTGGCGTTCTCCAAAGAGATTCCGATTCCATGATGTTCATCAATACGGTAATAATGTTCATCAAGTTCAGCCTACCGACCAACAACACACAGGGAAGGTCCTTCATCTCTTCTAAGCTGCAACACCCACACTCTCCCCCACTTCACATCTTTCACTTTTTTTTTTTTGAAAAGAATCGCCATCACTCGTTCACGATCTATCTAGAGGGCGACTTTTGCAGCTTTATTTCATCCCACCATTTTCTTTTTTGGCCACCCTAATAAACTGGAGCGTCTCGCTGGTCCATCGAAACATCTAGCTCTAACTTACCCGCAAACCTGGCATACTAATACAATACTATTTCGTTCGTTGTTTTTATCCATATTTCGTGTTTGTTGAGCCCCGCTTCGGCTACCATCGCACTTTGGGGTCGTACGTGCATTTACCACCTTTCATTCCTATAGCCCCTTCGCCTTTGGCATCGCGGAACAACAGCAGCATTCCACCATAAGCTGTTTCTGGATCTTGAACCTTAATTATGGACGATCCCGAGCTTCGGGCCAGACTTGCGGCTCTGGAGTCGGAGTTGGAGGAAGGTGATATTACGGAAAAGGGCTATCAGAAGCGTCGCACTCTTTTATTCTCTCAATACAGTGTAGGCCTGGACACGCCGGATATGGGCCCTCCGGGCCAGCAGGCTTATCAGATTAGGAATGATCCGGGGTCACAATTCAATAGACGGGATTCCGGTAGAGACTCTGTGCACTCGCCTAGGCCGTTTTCTACACACTTGGAGTCCGGGACGATGACATCGGCGACCGTTGCGCAATACGGAGGTATGAGTCGTGAGTCGACGATGGTTGGGTCTACACAAGAATGGGGTGGAATTGACGCGGTTGGAGGTGGTGCCAGGGCAAGCTATGCTCCAGGCCAACTCCATGTGCGCAACGGTTCCGTGGGCCAACAGTCATTGAACCCACGAGATTCGATGGCCATATCTATGCATGTTAGGAGCCCTAGCACTGCTTCCGGCGCTGCGTCTATACCTACACCGGTCGCTTACCAGCAACCCCAATACGACTACAATCGCCAACATCCTCCTCACATTGCTAGCCCTATGGAATATCCCGTGAATTCCGGGTATGGGGGCCCATCTTCCCCCGGGCGAGAGTCCCGAGAGAACACGCTGGGAGGGTATTTTTCAGATTTCACCGCCGCAGGCTACGACCACAACAACATCATCCACCGATATCCCGGAGAGCAGGGAATTCCCTTCTCACCATCTGCGGCTATTCCTCCACCAATGCTTGGCTCAAACGATTTGCCACCTCCTGGCGCTGTGAACCATATGCTTCCTTTGGAGCCTCGGGATGTGCCATTTGCGGTTTACGATCCTCATAATTCCAATACCCCTATGTCTGAGTTTGACAATCTTGCTTTAGTATTACGGCATCGAGCCGGGTCTGTCCCGAAACAGCCTGCATACATAGTTCTGGATTCCAGGGGCAAGGAAATGGCAGCTTGCTCCTGGGAAAAGCTTGCATCTCGTGCTGAGAAGGTTGCGCAAGTTATTAGAGACAAGTCGAACCTCTATCGTGGAGATAGAGTTGCGCTTGTATACCGAGATGTAGAAGTTATTGAATTCGCTGTGGCATTGTTTGG
>Ga0307509_10000697_pt1 | contig 57438 bp, 76 predicted proteins | sample 10_EM_MG_FD_202245 | JGI IMG/M metagenome (GOLD analysis project Ga0307509, IMG submission 202245) | Populus trichocarpa ectomycorrhiza microbial communities from riparian zone in the Pacific Northwest, United States - 10_EM | ecosystem: Host-associated > Plants > Roots > Unclassified | place...
TAGGAGTTTTTCCTTTTACGAGAGATAATGATTTGAGATCATAATTTGTTTTGGCTTGTAACGGGCAATGATGGATGAAGGTGATAAGGTTTTTATTATATATTTGTTTTATGTAGGCGGTGATGAATTTTTTTCTGTTTTTGGGTTTTCTAGGCCATACTTTAGGGTGCTTGCCGGGATTTTCCCGTATTTTTACAAATAAATTCAAGGATTTAACAAAAAAACAAAAAAAGTGGTGGCTCTTCCAAAATGGGAAACCAATTTTGGTGCGGAGATGACCGGTGTGTGAACTAAGAATAAAAAAGAAGCTTGGCCTCGGCCTCGTATGAGAATAAATGATGCAAGGAGTAGAAATTACTACTAGCCATGTTTGGTCATAGTATTAAGACATAAATCTTTAATATTACCTGATTCCGAATACGCGATGAAAATGGAAGTATGCTATATCCATAACTTTTGTTGCAGCCAAGACATTACCATAGTATGATATGATAGTCTACTTGCGCACTGCAAAAGTTTCCGCAAAGGTGGAGACATTTGCTTGGCACATTTTTTTTATTAGATGGCAACAACCTAAGTTAGCACCAAGCCAAAGTCCACATTTCCGGAAACTTTTGCAATGCGCAAGTATCATACTCGAGTATCATACCTCCCCGCCTTTTCGCGAAGACTTTGCCCAACAGAAGTGTAGTCTACCGTACCATCACTGAGCCGCAAATACTCACATAAATTCCGAAAATAGAGAAACGAACGACAAGAGATCCCAGCCAAGGTCAGAAGAAGACCTCAGGCATTTCGGGACTGAATATGTGACTTATGGGGAATTTGGCTCCATATCGTGTGGCTTGTATGGTATTTTTTTGTTCATATTATCATAATATTATTATATAGAAAGTATGATAATATTTCCACTTGGTTACATTTTTCCAAAGGGTCATGATCCTTTTAATAATTAGCTAAGGTTCAAAAAGGCATTGAACTTGCTCTAGAAATACTTCTAAGACACCCGCTTCTCCCGGTACCACGCCTTGTTCGGGCTACTCAGCACACGGTCCAACTGCCGTATTCGAGTTTTGGGGTGCCCAGACTCGTACCAAGTCCGGGACCTTGATCCCTTGGGTGAGTCCCTTTGAGCGCATTTCTCACGTAACTTATCGCGTATCACAGGTCCAGTACCATATCCAAACACCCCTGGCAATCGCGATCTCTCTTGCCCCCCCCCCGCTTATAAGTCAACTTACCACTCTCGAGTGCCGTACTAGCACAGTACTCTCTCTCCTCCTTCCAGTTCCCATCCTTCAAGCGACGACGACAACAACAACAACAACCATCACACATTCATCCATACAATATCTCAAAAACGCGCGAGACGGAAATGGATCACTCAGCCCACGACCACCACGCACACATGATGCACGCTCCAGCAAACCACGACATTCACGCATCTCCGGAAGTACACAGGTGCCAAATGAGCATGTACGCTTCCTCCTCCTCCTCCTCCTCCTCCTCCTCCCCACTCCTCCGTTCTGGCACTGGCTAACAAAACCCAGGCTCTTCACCTGGTCGACCAAAGACCTCTGCCTAGTATTCCGCAGCTGGCACGTCCGCAACACCACAACGTTAATCCTCTCCCTGCTAGCCGTGATCGCGCTTTCCGCCGGCTACGAGTTCGTTCGTAACCTTGCGAGGCGCTATGAAGCCCGTGTAGATAGGGTGCTATCAATAAGTACTTCCCCCCCCCGTTTTCTTTCCCACCTCCGCTTCGGTCTGCCGGGAACGATCGGTGACGTGATGTGACAACCAAAAAGGTGAAGAAACGAGCTCATTACTTCCAGGACGTACCGACGCAGTTGCGGAGGCCGTCGCAATCGAGAGGAGGAGGCTGAGGATGAGGAGTGGGAGGTTTGGGAAGGCGGTGTTTTATGGGGTGCAGGTTTTTTATAGCTTTTTTATTATGTGAGTTCACCCTACTGGGAGGGGGAGGGGGGGGATAGTACGGGCTAATGAGGGGACAGGTTGCTATTCATGACATATAATGGTTGGGTCATGATTTCCGTCGCCATCGGGTCAGCGATTGGGTATATTATTTGGGGAGGATCCGAGACTGCGAAGAGTGTCGCTTGTCATTAGGACAGTCGGGCCGTCAGTGGGGTGGTGGAAGGGTAGAGAGAGACAGAGAGAAAGTGATGTAGGGATGAGAGTAGAGAGAGAACCGCGAGCCGCAGCCGAGAGTTCTTTTCATACCGGGATATTTTTGTCAAGTCGTCAAGTTATTCTAGAGTACTATTTGTTAGGAGTAAGACTGGATGTGTGCTTGGGACATCCAATTGTGGGTTGGACGGGGGGATGTGTGGCCTGTTTTGCCTAGTTATCATAGATAGACTACTATCTTCAATACTAGTAATATACCAACCTTCCCAATCCTTCACCTACAGTACTGTGCATCACCTCTCTACATCGTAGGCCCCTAAACCATAATGATTAAACACCACACCGCACCATACTCGGGCGGCCGGGTTGAAGCCGGACACTTACGGCGGCAACTCAGCAGCGCCGCAGATCCAAGAGTCATCATTGCCCCTCACTCGCCCCACCGTCTACTCATCACCCATCCCACCCCCCCCAAATTGTCCAAGTTCATCGCCCCCAACAACCAAGCTACTACTCTACTTTACCACACTAGTAAAACCCAAGCTAGTCCAACATGTATCATTCCAATTATCATTACTACTCTCACGCCATCCTACCATCCTTCCCGCCATCCCCGTTCGTGGCAATATTACCAACCCGTCCACCTAAAACACACCTTCCCATGCATGGTATGATAATCGTACAGCGCAACCAAGACACAACAAAAAGAGACATTAAGGACACATCCATCAACGTTTACCTCCCTCCCTCGCTCCCCCCTAGCCAGCCTTTTTTTGAGGTTGATTAAGCAATAAAGTTGCCAGGGGCGAATAATACTGTAGTACTGTCGTAGCAAAGCCAAGTGGAAAAGATAGATATCCCATGCGAAAATAAAGAGGAAAACAGAAAAAGGAAAAAGCACAAGCAGTTTGCGATCCGCCCGTCCGCCTACTTTTCCCCCTCCTACTACCTGGGATTGATCAAAGGGCACCTTCTCTCAAATCCACCCTCCCCCGCTCCCGTCATGCACGCCCCCATCCACCACATCTCTCTCATACCTCAGCGCCGGCACAAGAAGTCTATACGGCTTCGTACCGCCCGTGCGGTCCTTCTGGTCAACCTCCATTCTCAACACCACATCCAGCACATCATCACCAAGCCGACCAGCAGCGACTTCTCTACTCGTGTTTGCGCCGCCTATGCCTGCTACCGCTATGTTCGATAGTGGGCCCGGCTTGTTGGACTTGTTGATGCCGAAGGTGGCCTTTTTGAGCTTGGAGAAGGTCGAGCGTTTGACGGGCCGCTGAGAAGTTGTATCGAGCGGGGCTTCGGCGGCAGAGTACTCGCGGATTATGGCGTAGTTACGTCCTAGAGATTATTAGTGCATTTGTTCAGGAGGGCTAATAGGGAGCGAGGAGGTATACTTGGTAGGAGATGTTTGTTGTTTCGGGGCTTGCCGTCAACGTCCGTATCGAAGATGGGGCACATGTCTTCATCAGTTTCCCGGTCGAAGTGGTGAACTCTGTTTCGCTTGTTGAGAACATCCGCCATCGCTGCATTACCATTTGTTTAGGCCCTACCGTCTATAATAGGCTCGGATGACTTACTATTAGGTGGTGGAGTGTTCACAATTGCAGAAGAAATGACATTCGGCATGTACCGGTGGTCATTTTCCCGAGGAATATGGAGTTTAGGATTTGAATAAAATTGGCCAATTCCGGCAAGATGGACATCGCCACTGTCACTCGTGAGTATTCAACCCCCCGCAAAATCGACGACTTCAGCCGAAAAAACTCACCCAAGGATCGTAACTCGTACGGACTTCTCGGCGGCAAACTCTTGAAGCCTTTCAATAAACTAAGCCAGAGTTAGACAGTCAGGATCGCCCTTGTAACGGATATCAATGAAAACAAACCAGGTTTCTTTCGGCTTTGTGGTTTTTGGCCGTCCAATGGTCATCAAGATCATCAAGAAGCTCAACACCACCATCAAAGCTGTTGAGGAATCCACCGAGATACCCCATGCGCCCAAGAGCCTTTAGTGGATCCATAAGCCTTGATGTCAGGATATTCTCTAGCCACACGAGCCGTGGATATGCGATCGGAACTCCTAGAAGGACAATCAAATGCTTGGTTTCCCCAGCAACAACTTCCTTAGTCAGTCGTTCAAATACCAGATCGTAGCTCTCTTCTGACAGCACGAGGTTCCGCTTTATCAAAGGTTAGTCAATGATCTGCGACGACAGACTGTCCAATCATACCATCCGCTCGGTTCGACAGTCTAAACCCAAGAATGCGACTTTTCTTCCAAGAAACATGAAACAGCTTCTGCTAAGCTCTTGGATATAAGGACCCGGAGCGCGACCCAAAACCCAACTTGGCTCATGCTCCTCCAGTTCGTCGACTATGCTCTGGTGTTGGAAGAGCATATAATACTTAAAAGCAACCGCACCAAGCCCAGCGAATACAGGACAGCTATTAAAATGGTGGGGATAGGAACCGAATCCATCGATAATATCGTGATCATCCCAAATATTTACCATCGGGATCTGTGAATTGGCTACTCCAAAAAGGCCCTGGGAAAACCACATGCCTGATAAAGCATTAGATGGAGGGCCAAAAAGGACAATTTACGAAAGACTCTTACTGTATCGTTCCAGGTAGAAATCCTCGAGCTCCTCAGCCATTTCCGGCGTGAATTCGTGTGTAGACTTGACAAACGGTGTCTTTATTGCTAGCCATGATTTGAAATGCTCCGTCTTTTTAGACACAGCATCGTTGTAAACTTATAGGGAATCATGTCAACACCGAAACAGAGGTCATAAATACAGATACCGGTTGGGCGAATCCCAAGTCCGAAGCTCTTCTCCAAGGGTCTGATAACTTACTCTGATCTCCACCCCCAAGCATTACGTGAAACGGTCTCTCCCGGTGCTCCCGGAGAACATCCCTCCAAAGAGGATCTGGCCCACAAAAGTCATCTGGGTTAACGCTCAAACTAAATCCGTTACAGCTGTGGAACATTATATTCATGGTCTGCCCCCGGGCAGGCACCCAAAATGCGATTGACGGGCCATGATTGATACGGTATCCAACCCTAGCTTGTTCGTCACCCAATTCGACCTCAATAATGAACCTCCAAAATGTTACCCCTCTCTCGGCGTGTAATTTCGTAGCTTCGACTTCCTTATACCTTCCGAGTTTCTCCCCATCATTCACTTGACGAGCGGTCGCAACGTTTCCCAAAAGGTCATCACGAGACATGTCGCTCTTTGAAGGGAGCTCCTCGGCTGGCCTAGCGGCGAGGTACTCTCCAGTCGCAGACACTGTTGCCGCCTCTGCTGATGCACCACAATCGGTTTCCCTAATCTCTGCTTCAGACGCAGGCTGCACAAATAGTCTGATAGCCGGAGGCCGTGAGTAATCCGAGAGGTCATCAGTAGTAACAATCATTACTGATCCACGCCAGGTCTCCCGCTCCTCCTTTGCTGTGCAATTCTCCGAAAACGTGCCATCCCCACGCAGGCCTGTATACCGCAATAAAGGCCCACACTTGATGTTTAACTGAGGAGAGAATGATTCAGGAACTAGAATTGGACAAGAAGAAATAGCCTCGAGGTAAGACAATATCAGCTCATGTTCCTGCTTTGTTTGCCTTGCAGCATAAGGAGAACTCCGGGCAACGGTTCCGTGGATGAAGCAAACCTGTCCCGTCCAAAAAATCGATTGAATGGGAATTAAGGAAAGAATGAGAACAATCGTGAGAAACATCGGAAGTTGACGTAGAAGAATGCTAAGTAGTACGAAGAGCTTCAAGAAGACCTTTTGCAGGGGCAGAGCTCGAAAAATGGGGAAAGTCAAGGAGGATGTCACCGAAGCAGGAATACAAGAGAGATAGAAGAAAAACGACCCTTATAAGAAAGACTGGCCATACCGTCACTATCTTCAGCTGTGTCGTTACTCTGTACAGCTATATCATTGAGCTCCATATCCTCTAAAGTCAGATGCACCACCCGAGGATCAAACACGCCCTCTCCACCGAGAGCCTGAGTAGCCCGGACACCCCCGAGACTCCCGGCAGTGCCGTCCCCCCTTCGGATGTGCTGGAACGGATTTCCATGGTGGCTGTGACGACCGCCTTTCCGACCAACACGGTCATTTCCAGAGATTAGGGCTGGATTCTTAGGTGGAGTTTGACAAACAGTCTGGGGTTCATCTAATTCGCCTGTCCGAGATGGAGTATCGTGATGACTACCCTTCTCATCTTGTTTTTTCTTCCCCTCTTGCTTCTTCCTCTCCTCCAGTCCATCCTTATGCTTCGAGTGATGTCCCAACATCTCAGTGATTTTGTGGCGATGGTGGTGGTGCTTGGTATCAGTTTCGGTGTGTTGGCTACTGTCCTCCTCAATCTTAGGATGCCCCCTTGCAGAAGCACTACTCGCGGTGGCCCCCCCCGGGCTCGTAAGCCTTGAGGCTACAGTCGTACTTCTCTGAAGACGCTCTTCTTGCTTTTTGCTAAGGGAACGTCCAAGTTGAGGCGCATCAGCCTCCTCCTGGCTAATATGTTTCAACTCGAGCTCGAGCTTCTGAAGGGGAGAACGATGAGGAGCAAACTCGAAAGAGCGAGTGGACAGGGCGTTGGAAGCGGTAGAAGGTTTGCGTGATTGCGAGGATGGTGAGGATGGCGAGGTGGCACCCGGAGCTGTAGGGAAATATCCATCCCCACCGGCATTCGCAACGCCAGAGGGGGAGCTAACTTTGCCTGGTGTTTTAGGCAGCGGTCTCCCAGTGGTGACTGTACCAGTTGGACTGGCTAGCGGCGACTGGCCAGGTGACGGCAGCGGGGAATATCCATAGGCAACCCCTTGGGTTTCCCCAACTTTCTCCCGTTCAGCCAGCGCGACGAATTTTGAGACAGTAGACTGGAGGGAACAAATGTAGCCTATCCTCCTCGAGTAGACCAAAGACGATTGGCCTATACGCGAGATTAGGGAAGGCAATGTATAGATAATGTAATAGAATCAATGCGTATTGCTCCGGAAATGTGAGTTGTTGTTGTTGACGAGCTTGTTGCGACTTGCAGAGGCTAATGAAGAAAGAATTTGAACGCGCGAAAAATGCGCGCCCACGAATACGGATATCTTTCCATCACCAAGATCTTTCGATCCCGACACAACGGCAGTTAGCATCTCGGCTTCGGAAGTAATAGTCACAAGTAACGTTCCACGCACTCCCCCCCCCCGCAACGTCTGTAAAAACGACACGCCAAATTCTATTAAGACTAGCTCATCGAAAGGAAGAAAAACGTTGGGCTTTATCTGTTCCGGACTCGCTTACAGAGCGGTAGCCCCACAAGATATAAAAGTTGAACTGTGGGGTCAGAGGCTATGGTACCGGCAGTTGGGGTAAGGCTATTGTCGCAGATACCACACCCACCGCCCAAGCGGAGTGGACCATGGCACAAGAGCTCTTTTTCACAGTTGTTGTTGTTGTCGTCAGGTAGGTCGCCCATTGTCACATACCGGCATTACCCAAGCCGCCCTGTTGTAATGTATCGTAGGCTACCTTCTCTCGCGCAGTCAAAACCCCTGTCAGCAAGTACGGTTCCTGCTTTGCTAGGAGTGCACTTACTTCGTAGGGCTTTGTACGCCGTGGCTCTTAAAATAGAAATGCAAAGCTCAACGCTTTGAGAACCACAAAATAGGGGGACAGCTAAAATTGCCACTGCCATTTGTGACGGCTTTCTCTGCTGATAGCCTATGGCTATACCGGTACAGCACAACTGGGTAGGTGGATTATAACGAGTGATTAGATGTGAAGGGATGAAAGCGAATCTGCCTCTCTGCCGTATGGCCGGAGCAAGGGGCCAGATAGAGACGGGAATAAAAATAAAACAATCCCAAGGCACCGGTATGTACTCGAGTACTAGCACCGCATGCCATGCTTGGAAAGGTGCTTATCCGGTGACTTCGTGGCCGGGGAAGTTTGTGGACAGCATGGGTGCGGCACAACACCTCCTCTTCACGTCATAGCCTTACTACAAGTATGATATATCCACAATCTGCAGGATGAGTGTGGTTTCGATCTAGGGCTATTTCTACAATAATGCTATGGTTGAACTGAGCCCTCGTGGTATTGTATCGGGCGCTGGGCCTCCAGTGGCCTAGATACTAGGCATCACTAGAGACTCTTGAAAGCTTTACCTCTTCGTAGCACAAGAGGGTACCATGCCTTACCCGGCACCTTACAAGCCGCAAACAGATTCGTTCATTTGCGGTGCGTAAGAAACGGTAGTGTCTGACTGTACCGGTACCGGCCAAGCGCTGGCGTGAAAGGCTGGTACGGTAGTTGCACCCTAACTAATACTTTTCGGTACGATAGAGCGAATGCATTTCTACCATATCCGTAGCAAGCGAGGCGCAAAGATCACTAGCATCAATAAAAAAACAGTCTAAAGTTAGCAGTTTTTGGACCATTACTGCCATAGCTCTATCGAATTTTTTCTTGTTTGTAGATAATAATTATAATGGTATCATATCCATAATAATAATAATAATTATATTACCGTACTAATTACCCGCACGGCACCCTCGGATGCCATCATATTATCATACGTAGGGAGAACAAAGGGTAAAAGAGGCCACACAGCCCTTTCCCTGCAAGAAGCACAAAAGCAGTAGCGCCAGCTAGCCAACCAACCAACCCTGGCCGTTTTTTCCGAAATCTTTGGCCACAACCTATCCCCCTTCCCTGGAAGCTCCCATGAATACCTCAACCTTCGAAGGAGCAACCCAGATATCATCATCACATTCCTCACCCCCCTCGGTAGTTCACTTTATTTCGCCAGCAGTGAGCTTCCCCGACTTACACTGATTTCCACTTCGCGATGCGCTTCGGCTCGGCCTCTTTATGGCTGGCCATACTCCAAATCATACCTTTCCATGCTGTCTCCGCGAAATCACCCCCCTTGCTACGACCTCGAGACTATGGCTCGCGAGATTACTACGCGCTGCACTTAACGCCGGACCTTTCGCCAGAAGCCGTAGCACAGCAACTAGGGTTAACCCACGAAGGCGTTATTGGCGAACTCAGCGACCACCATCTCTTTTCAACGCCAACTAGCAAAGAAGATATTGTCGCCACTCATATTGATGGGCTCCGGCGAAGGAAGCGGTCTGTGGGATCTGGGGGTATTATGAAGCGGGATCTGTCCGATGGGATATTGTTCGCAGAAAAACAAGGGCTGAAGAAACTTGTGAAACGGGTGCCTCCACCGGCCGCGTGGCGGGAGGCGCAAGGATCCGATCCTACTGCTTCTGTTACGGGTAACCCAGGGGAGGTGGAACTTCGGTCAATCATGCAACGTCTTGACATACGGGACCCCATTTTCCACGAGCAATGGCATCTGGTAAGCTGCTTCTTCGACAGTTTGTTTATCCTATGGCTAATATACCGCCTGTTTGCTTAGTTCAACCCAACAGAACGTCACCACGATGTTAATGTTACTGGCCTGTGGCTGGAAGGTTTGCTCATACATTTCTAGTCCACATATTAGGGGCTTGAATTCTTACTTCTGCACAGGTATCACTGGAGAGAATACAACTGTGGCTATCGTGGACGATGGTCTCGATATGGATAGTCAAGACCTGGCAGCAAACTATGTGGGTAACTTCCGCTGGGGCTGTTGACATCGGGAGATTAGTGCTTATGCTCTATAAAGTTTGCAGCAGGTTCCTACGATTTTAACGACCATGCCCCTCAACCCAAACCACGTTTATCCGACGACCATCATGGCACTCGATGTGCCGGGGAAATTGCAGCTGTAAGGAACAACGTCTGTGGAGTAGGTGTTGCCTATGATGCGAAAGTGGCTGGGATACGAATGCTGTCGAAGCCCATATCAGATGCCGACGAGGCTATAGCCTTGAATTATGCGTATCAGGAAAACCAAATTTATTCTTGCAGCTGGGGACCACCGGATGATGGCCAGGCTATGGACGCTCCGGGAATTCTCATCAAACGGGCTATGGTTAAAGGAGTTCAAGAGGGTCGAAATGGGAAGGGTTCGATCTTTGTTTTCGCCTCTGGAAATGGAGCAACGTATGAAGACAACTGCAATTTTGATGGTTACACGAATAGTATATACAGCATCACAATCGGAGCTGTTGATAAAAAGGGCAATCATCCATACTACTCCGAGGAGTGCTCAGCCAATATGGCTGTTACATATAGTAGTGGTAGCGGGGATGCAATTGTATGTGAAATTCCTGTGTTTAGTGCAGGAGATGAGACTAACATACGACTGCTACTTCCTAGCATACCACCGATGTGGGATCGAACCAATGTTTCAATGGCCATGGCGGAACCTCTGCGGCTGCTCCACTAGCTGCGGGGATCTTTGCCTTAGTGCTATCGGTACGACCTGACCTCACTTGGCGTGACATGCAGTATCTTGCCCTCAAGACGGCAGTTCCTATCAACGAGGAAGACCCGGACTGGAAGCCAACAGCGATTGGGAAAAAGTTCAATCACAAGTATGGTTATGGGAAAATTGATGCTTGGGCAATTGTTCACGCCGCCGAAGATCATAAACTTGTGAAGCCCCAGGCATGGTACAACTCACCAGTTGTCGCTGTCAACGCAGCCATTCCAGAGGGCACTCAAGGGCTCCAGACACAGATCAAGGTTACTGCAGAAGAGGCGAAAAACGCGAACCTCGGTCGACTAGAACACGTAACTGTCACCATGAATGCTGCCCACGGCCAGAGGGGCGACATGAGTGTAGACCTGATCTCACCAAAGGGCATCGTTAGCCACATCGCAACAACTAGAAAACCGGATACTAGTAAAAACGGATACAAAGACTGGACGTTTATGAGTGTTAAACATTGGTACGACTCCCGTTATATATTTTTGCTCAAACTAAGCTAATTCGGACATAGGGGGGAAGAAGCAGCAGGCACATGGACAATCGTCATAAAAGACACAGTTGTTAACGGGCAGACTGGATCTCTTGTCGATTGGAGCCTTACACTCTGGGGTGAGGCCATTGATGCGGATAAAGCTAAAAATTTACCACTTCCTAGTGGTGATGGAGATAAAAATCTGGGTACTGATCCTATCCACACAACCACTGCTCAGGCCTCAACAACCGAGTTGCCAAGCATGACTTCGACAGCAAATCCTTCAAAGGTGACAGAAAATCCTTCCGACCACAACGATCGACCTGTCAACGAGAAACCAGGCACCCCTACAAAACTAGAAAGCGGTGAGTTAACCTGCCAGTTATCCCTTTGCTCTTCTTGGTAAATCGTAGCTGATTATTTGAAAGGAACAGCCACTGGAACCACAGCCATCTCTACATCAACAACCACACCGGGAGATCAGAAAGCAGGAGGTGAAGGATCGAATTTCCTTCCTTCCTTTTTCCCTACTTTTGGTGTGTCAGCCAAGACTCAGGTTTGGATCTACGGGGCATTTGTGGTGATAATTATATTCGTTGGAGCTCTTGCTGCCTATCTTTTCATCCAAAAGGAGAGAGCCAAAAAGCAGGGGATGGATTACGAGTTTGAGGCTCTCAACAACGAGGATGACTTGGATGACGGCGCAGCGGGGGCTGGCGGAAAGGCTTCCGCAGGTGGCAGACGAAAGGCTCGGGATCTATATGATGCATTTGGAGCTTCAGACGACGACGAGGACGTCTTCAGCGAGAAAGAGTCCGATGACGACGACGAAGGGTCTTATAGCGACGAAGCTCGAGGAATTGACGAGGGCCCAAGAGTAGGGGATAGAGCTAAACTCCTTGGTAGAGATAGGCATTAATTATGCGAAGGTGTTTGTGTCGGTGTTAGTGTTTTGGGGTTTGTGCGCTTGTTGTTTACTACCGCTTATTTTTTTTACTTTTACTTTTTCTTTTCCGGGTTTAAAAATTCGTTTCTCCACCAAATTCCCAGTCGAAGAGGACTTATTTTATATTTTTTTTATATTTTTTTTGCGGAACATAAGGTATTGGACGGAAGAGCACCCGTATTAACCGATACCCGTAGGCCGGGGTGGTAAGGCTCTACCACACGGCAACGTCACTAGGAAAATTAGAGGGAAAAGATCGGGGGACAGAACTGTTGGATGAATTAAACCATCTTTTCCAACCTGCACATGTATGAGTACCGTAGTTGATGTATCATAATAGAACATGATGACATGCACTAAGAGTATCATACTTGCTCAAGCACAGTACTTGTACGGTGCCGTTGGAAAAGTTCGTGGACAAACACCAAAACACACCAAAAGTGACACTTTTCAGCGCACCAGAACAGCCCATAGCTTACACCCAGAGCACCTTGTGGAAAAAAATTATGTATCTTTCTTCTAAGCCTTTAGGAGGAGCTATGCTGTGTATTCTATCATACCTTGTGGTTAGAAATGAATGCCGAGACACCTACCTCATACCGGAAAAACTGGAATAATCTCGTCATGTGCCGTGTAGTCAGAGTTGCCCCCTCTGGTAAGGTCTGATGTTTTTTTTGTTTTTTTATGTTTCTCAGAGGGGGCTGAGCCGCTCTTCCTCCGCTGTGTTTTTGACCCCTTTTCTAAAGTAGGGAATTCTCAACGACACAGCATACGACTCGATTATTCCAGTTCTTACGGTACCTTACATCTCAACAAGTGTTGAGATTGCTTTGGCCACTAAACTGTGCGAAGAGGTTCGATCACCTACTGTATTGGATTGCTAAGTATGTACATGAAGACCAGAGGTCTGACCACCACCACCACCACCACCACCACCACCACCACCACCACTTCAAGAAGTGTCAATTGGGCTTGGGGCTGTCTGGGGGCTCTGGCGGCTCGAGGTGTTGAATTTAAGATAGTATCATAGCTGATTTTTTAAACCTCAGAGAATATTAGTGCTATCATACGATATTAGGCATTCTACGGTAGTGTCAGGGCATCTTGAAATGTGGAGTATTTGGAGTGTTTTGGCGTTTGTCCACGAACTTTTCCAACGTCACTGTACTAGTACTGTACCGTCAGGCCCTTAGATAGCTTTTCTATAATTTTATTATTATTTGTCAGGTTGCGCAGCTATAATAGTTACATAGCCGTGCAATTGAGCAGTCTCAGTGGGTAAGGGTTTGTTTGTCAATTAGTGAGGCAAACTTCATAGAGGGTTGGAGGTGGGGTCGTGGGTTTTTCTTCTGTCATGGGGAACGGTCTTTTGTTCATCATCATCGTTCATCTTCTTTTCCGAGAGCTGAGCACTGGGGGTTTATCATAACCGCCAGTGTTTGTCTTCCATCTTCAGTTATCAGTTTCAGTCTATTTCTTTTCTTTTCATTCTCTTGCTGGTGACCTTCACCAGTGCTGCCGATAGTCAAGATTGACAATACCATGCATTCTCGCGCATATCGTACCTTTTCCCATACCCATCCTTGGTTGAGACATACCGTATTTTTTCCTCCGTGAATTCGCTAGCTCAGCTGGCTCGCTAATCTCGGGATTCACTGGCGGCAGTTCTTAAGAAGATGTATTGGTGCTTTCCTGACTCGGTATGACATGAGTCAGTTGGCTGTGTTGGATCTCATTGACTGACTGTCGCAATTCTATTAACTTGCTAAACTAAACTTGCTTGAGCTGATGTCGCAATTTACAGGGATATTCTGAGCTAGCGAATTCACAGAGAAAAAAATACGGCGCTGTCCAAAAGGGTTCACATATGTATCAACAAAAAGCAAACTTTCTATTTAGCATCACTAGTTTATTATCTAAGTATCATAAGTCAAACAATTTTTTAAAAATTAAAAATTAAAAAATTAAAAAAAAATAACCTAAAGCCTTTGGTTGTTTTTTCTGATTCCTCTCCATAATTTTTAGGGATGAACTGAGACCTGGGGCGAGGGTTTTTAGTGATTTTCTTGGAATTCTTGGCATAAGTCACTACCCAAAACACACTACATTTAAGTGAGGACAGCCCACAAATATCCTGTCTGACTATGATAATAATAATAATTATGAGTGTGGTTTTTTTGAAACTCATACATTGGCCTCCAACACCAAAACATTTATTTTAGCATAACCACATAGAGTACCCTTTAGAGTATGCTCCCAATAGCTCAAAAAATAATTTTCAAACTCCAATGACCTCTGTAGCATATGTTATATCCAAAAATATCAAATATCCCAAAAAAGTCTTTTTTACATAGATATATACTAGAGGCTTTTGGCTACTTTCTCAACAGAGTTTCATATCAATCTGACAACTGGTTGTGATGCTATGAGTTGTTAAAATCAAGATATCTATTTGTCATTACAATATGTTATATAAAAGACAGCTTAAAGTTGGACTAAAATAGGTGGAAAATGGCGCCAAGACCAGGAAAATCTTGGCAGATTAAGGCTGGTGAAGGATTATTTAGGTGAAAAGCTATATTAATCAACTATCTTTTATCTATTTTAATTCATAGTTATGTACCTCTCATGCTGAATTAAATTTTAATGAAATTACTTTATTTTTAAACATTTTTAAGGTAGCTGGGAAGACAAAAGTAAAAAGGCCTTTATCTTAAGAAGGCTTTTTCCGGTTGCTGCACTTAAAAGGTGTTTTCCTGTTGACAGCTACGGAAGCCCATGTGTGGGTTTTAACAAAACCACACTCATATTATCAGGAAAATTAAAAATCTAACAATCAATTAGGGTTGTTTTTCCTTTTTATTTTCAGTTCATTTTTTGAATCCCTCGAATTGCCATTTCATGATGAAGTAATCCTTTGCAAAGGTTTCACTTTTTCGATGGCACATTTCCCGGCTGATGGTATCCGAAAGGTTTGTTGCCAAGTGCATGGTATTGAAAAGGTTTACCCTATTCGGAAATCTTGTCACGGCTCAGGGCGAGGAAACGCCAAGCTATGCGCATAGTTTTGGAATGGGCAAGTACTCGTACTCGAGTACAGTGCTGCGGTACTTCGCTTTCGGCCAGACATACACGGCCGCTACCGGTACTCGAGCACAAGTGCCGGTATTGCATACCTCAGAAATTCAGCCTTTTCGCCCGGATCTTAGTGTCGTGCAGTAGTGGCTGTGTTCACAAACGTCGCTGGATTATGGGTAATGCACCCCCACATGTAACTCAAGCCAGAGATGCAATACCAGTATTATGATATCAACAAAGCCTTCTTGCTGCTGCTATGCACACTTGTTGTTGCTAAGTGCGTGGAAGGGCCTGGATCTTGCGGGGTATTATGAACTTTGTAAGCAGGAACCAACCATGGGAACACAGATGACAGTTTTTTTTCTTTTTACCATACCCAACCATCGAGGGAGAGAAAAGGGGACTAGGCAGCCCACCAATCCTTTTTTGTAATCTTTGGGTTAGGAAGCGCTTCCCCTCGCCCCTGAAGGTATGGGATGGATTCTCGGACGAGTGCTCGTGTGTGCTCTCGGGTCATTCGAAATGGCAATTTCAGGCCTTTCGGCGGTTTGATTTGTTATTTTGTATGACGGTCTGCTCGAGGAGCTGTCACGTGCTGTTCTGCTGTTGGCTCCTTCTCTGACCCACGCTTTGGTTTTTTGTCTCTGCTGCGGTGCACCTATGCACTGTCCTCGAGATCGGGTTGACGATTGCGATGGTGAACAAGCCGCGGTGGGTACTGGTAGTGTGCCCGGATTCGAACCGTTCCAAGTGTGATCCCTGGGTTGGTTACTGCAGATGTTCTCTGTTATCAGTTGCTTGCATGCCGTAGTACTCTTTCTCCATGATCTCTGTTGACAATTCAAGTATCATACCGGTACCGTAAATGGAAGACGGTGGTCTCCACTGGCATCAAAGACCCACCCAACTCCTCCTTTGCAAATCACCACGCCCCACAGCGCGAGGCGAAACCACCGAGGCAGCGCCGGAGGTGGCCTCTCCGAATTGGGGCGGCGGTGGGTAGGTTGGTTTATTGCGATGAATTAGGTAGTACCGGTTCTGGTACGTTATTGTGGAATCTTGATAGCTCAATATGCTGTACGCACCATCGTCATCATCATCGTGAGGGCCTAGTTGTTGCACACTGTAAATGACCGCCTCACTAGTTGATTGATCATTGCTCCCATCAGCTGGGAACTGATATTATGACCGAAATCGTGCTTTAGAAGTCATGGGCACACGATGGTGCTAGGGACCCGTTCATATTTGCCAAGGGCGAACCCTTGCCTCTCCGGGGTCAAAAACGGACAAATACTGCAAAGGTATGCACTTTCTCCTTGCAAGAACTTGAAATTGACACCTCCACCACCACTGCTGCATCCCCTCCCTTTCTTCTGCTCATTACTGCATTTTGCAAAACACTTGAGGAGCGGAGCGGACTCGGAGGAAAAAACTCGGGTGTCTTAGATAGCTCCAAAGACGCTTTCCAGCTGCTTCAGGATAATATTTTGTTGGCTTTATCAGCAAAACTGGGTCTAGAAGTGTCCCGATCGTCAATGAACTAGCCAAATGGGGCACATTTTGTTTTTTGCGGTGGCTAGGGTTATCTGAGACATTCTAGTTTTCTTCTTCGAGTTTGTTCTGTTTTCAAGGTGTTTTGCAAAGCCCAATATTATGTACAATACCAACAACCAGGTTAGCACCTCTCGTTTGTGTCTTTTACTTCTCTCACTGTTGCTTTCCCGCATCTCTTTCTCTTACTCTCCCTATCCCTCCCTTGCCTCTCATCCATACAGTTTTATCGCCCAAGCGTAATATAATACATCCAGCGCGCCAGACTGATCTTCCCTCGAGGAACGTTGCTCGGCCAGGTCGAACCCAACCACCCGTTCCACCCCGACTCTCTAAACTTTCTCTTCAACTCGCATACCGTACCTTACGTACTGTACGAGTATTGCCAGACCCTAACTTACGCTACCTCCACCACCCCAACAAACCCTACCTTACTCTTCCCTCCTCCCTCCTCCCTCCTTCCTCTTTCCTCGCTCTTCCCTTTCCCACCGCTGAGTCTCGATCAAGCCCGCGACCTTCCATCACTCAGCATTTCCCCTTCGCCTCTTCCTAAACTTGTTCTCTCTTCTTCTCTGGGCTTTGATCCTTATAATATAAGGGTTGGTCCGCTCCCTAACTACTTTAATTTCCCCCTTTCCATATCTCATCCGCTGATATTTGATCCGTCAAGGTCATCCTCTAACAACCCTTTCACGACGTTTTCCTCCCGCTTTATCAGATTTCGCTCATTGCCTTCGCTTGGCATCCCTCTCTTCGCCGCTACTTCAATCAATAAAAACCAAAAGGCCTCAAAACCAGTTCTTCAAACAAGCCGTGCCATGCACAGCAAAGTAGTCAGTAAGCTTTCCCCCTCCCGCCCTTCGTTCCACCCGTTATCTTCTCACAGGCAGTTTCCGTTGGTGGCACGTGCTAACCTTTTTCCTTTCCTTCTTTAAAGTCATTGGGTACGAATTGGCCGATTACCCCGCCATTATGAGGTTGACCCCCCACTAACTTCATCGCTCATTGATTCAGGTCCGGCCCAGCCGCCCACACCGCTGCGGTATATCTAGCTCGTGCAGAATTGAAACGTTCGTACCCGCCCCCACTTACTTGCAGGATAGGGCGGCGCTGACACCGCACTCTTGAATCAGCCATTATGTACGAGGGGATGCTTGCAAATGGAATTGCACCTGGTGGACAGTTAACGACAACTACAGACGTTGAAAATTATCCAGGTTTCCCTAAAGGCATTGGTGGCCAAGAGCTTATGGTAGGTCACGCTTTTCGTTTCGTGGGATGCCTTCTCTAACCCATGCCCTTTTTTTCGCTTTTTTTTTCCTTCCTTTTTCGATGACATGACAACCAACTCGGGTGTGCTTGGATAGGATGCGATGAGGGAACAAAGTGAACGATTTGGAACCACAATAATCACGGAGACTGTTTCGAAGGTTGATCTGTCGAAACGGCCATTCAAGTATTGGCTTGAATATTGTGAGGAGGAAGATCCGAGCACAGCCGATGCTCTGATTTTTGCTACTGGAGCCTCGGCCAGGAGGCTACATCTTCCCGGAGAAGATATATATTGGCAAAATGGCATTAGTGCCTGTGCTGTGTGTGACGGAGCAGTGCCGATATTTAGGAATAAACCATTGGCTGTTATCGGAGGTGGAGATTCGGCTGCTGAGGAGGCCATTTTCCTGACAAAGTATGGAAGCAAGGTCACCGTCCTTGTGCGAAAGGACAAATTGCGTGCTTCCAACATCATGGCCAAGAGACTCAGTGCTCACCCCAAGGTTGAGATCCTTTACAACACGGTAGCAACCGAGGCAAAGGGGGATGGCAAGCTCTTGCATTCACTTGCAATCAGAAACGTCGTTACTGGCGAAACCCGTGACCTCTCAGCAAATGGTTTGTTTTATGCTGTTGGGCATGAGCCTGCTACTGCTCTTATCAAAGAACAGATCGATTGTGATGAGGATGGGTATATCATTACCAAGCCTGGAACCTCGTATACCAGTGTTAAGGGTGTCTTCGCCGCTGGTGACGTTCAAGATAAGCGCTACAGACAGGCAATTACCAGTGCGGGTATGTATTCCAATTGCATTGGATCTCGCCTTTCTGTATACCTCAAGCTGACCAATTCCAATAAGGATCCGGATGCATTGCGGCTCTTGAGGCCGAGCGGCTATTGGCAGAAGAGGAGGAGGGAGCTTCGGAGTCCATGTAAGGCCCTGATTTCAAAGTTATCTGTTATATTTTGGAGTATGGATTGTCCTAAGTTACTAATTCACAGAACTTTCGTCGTATCATTAGTGTCGAAGCAAAAAAGAGTGAGGTTAACGGCATTGCCCCACCATACAAAACTAATCCTATGATTTGAGGTGGGCTGAGCAAAGTCGGCCTGCTTGTAATTCCCTGGTGTTTGTGTCTTAATTGGGTCTTTGAGTTCTAGTGTGCCGCAACATGGCCAATAAAAAAATTCCTGCAGGTACATAGTTCCGTGTTGATTTAGGACGACAACGTTCTTCTGGATTTTTCATTGAGACAAGAACTGGGGGGTGGGTAACTTTTTCCATATTTTTTTTCCATGTTTTCCTTGACTCTGGATTCTCTTTTCCTCACGGCTGGGCTTCTTTCATATCATCTGTTCCCTTTTCACGATTCAGTATAAAGTTTAGAGCGTAGGGTAGACGAGGATTGGGTTTATCATTGCGGACGTGTCTTACACCTGTAACTAGATATTGAACTAACTAAAGTACCTCGCATACATTGCGACGAATGATGCAAGTACCCCCAATAAAGTTAATGAGCAGTTCATTTACAGCAGGTTAATCCGCAAAATATCCCTGTTTTGTCAAAAACATCCCCGCTGATACTTGCACACTGCCGTACGTTCCTGCCTATCTGTATCTCGGTCATACTAAGTTCCGGTGATATAAAGGCTAGAAAGGGAGAAATCAGCGTTCGGGTCTGTCGCCCTAGTACTCGAGTATGTCAATATCAGGGATCCTCGAGCTTATAAATGCTATGTAACCACCTTCTACCGGAGTTACCCGTTTTAGGCAAGAAGTATCCGAAAACAGGGATCTGAAAAATACTCTGTATGGCAAAAAATCCGTGCACACACCACAAGCCCACAAGCAGCCCACCGCCCTGCCCTCTCTCTGGGTGCCAGGCCCTCAGAGCGGGAAAGGACAAACCAACCAACCGAGGCAGGATACGATAAGAGTTGTGCTGTACTTGTTGGTAAATCGCTGTCGAGTACCGAGTGGTAGACTGCCGATATGATAAGTTGGTCTGTCTAAGCGGAGAATATAAGTTAAGTTACAACAGACGGGTTGAACCCGGGCTTGGGAGGAGGAGGAGGAGGAGGAGGAGGAGGAGAAGGCGGGAGGCTGCATACGCCCGCCCGGTAACATGCTATTGTATCCTATGCGTTTGCCGGTCTGATCCGATCTCGCTCTGGCCTGTCATGCGCCGAGAGTTCTCGGGGTTGTTATATGTTTCTATGGTACGAGAAAGCAGTCATGTCTGTACCATAGTAACTACACGCAATGCGATTATCGAGATCCCATTTGGAACATGAGTTCTCCGTGCTACTATATCACCCGGTTTCTAGAGCTGCCTCGAGGACATCCCTCGTTGATTTTTGGGCGGCTTGCAGTAGGTTCTTTTGCAGTCTTATGGTATATACCAGTTGATACCCATGGAATACTCGTGTGGGAGAGCCTGGAGAGCCTGGAGAGGAGAGTGACATCTTGTGCTGCATCTAATCAGATAGGACACCCTCATCCTTCCGATTTCCAACACCCGGAACCTTGGCAAATGATGCAGCCCTTTCACCGCCAGCCTCCGTCCGACTCTGCTTACTTACCACATCTTCCTTCCTTTCCACACCAACCAACCACGAATCGCGACCGATCGACTCCCATCACGTCACGTTAATCCTTCAACGAGCGCAGGCGAAAGAAATATTACAGGCGCACGGAGATTCCCTCCCCCCCAAAGGTAATTTTATCATGGACGCAAAGCTCTTAAAGGGTACCAAGTTCCCACCAGAGTACTCCAAAAAGGTTGATATGGAGAAGGTGAATTTGGAGGTTATGAAGCAGTGAGCCCTCTAATTATTTAATTATTGATTTTTTAACACGTATTGGAGGGGGAGGTTGTAGGCTGCGATTTTGCTAATGTAAATCTTTTTCTCCCCTCGAAGGTGGATTTCCGGCAAGGTCATAGAGATATTAGGGAATGAGGATGATGTCGTTATCGATTTTGTATATTCGCTTTTAGAGGAAGAGAGGATTGTTTGTTGTCCCTTTCTTTCGTTCTCTTCTTCTGGACTTGTTATCTTCGCAAGGGTGGCTAATATGTGGTGTTGGTGGTGCTAGCCTGACCCGAAGAAAATACAAATCACTCTCACGGGATTCCTGGAGAAGGATACTCCTGCGTTCTGTAAGCAGCTCTGGGGGCTTCTGTTAAGTGCTCAGTCGAATCCGCAGGGGGTGCCGGTGGAATTGTTGGAGAAGAAGAAGGAGGAGTTGCGTCGTGAGAAGGTACGGGGAGGGGGTTTCTTCCCGCTATGGAGATGGGATCGCTGATGATGATGGTATAGGCTGTGGTAGAAGAACGTACAGAGCAACAACGTCATAAGCGTGAGGAGGAGGAAGCTCGAGAACGCGAGATTGCTAACGTCCGTGAACGTGAACGGGACACCCGTCGTAGAGCCCCGCAATCGACGGCCAGGGCGTCATCGTCATCGAGGGATACCAGGGAGAGAGGAGGAGATAACTACGTAGCACGTCCCCGACCTCCCAGCCCCCGCCGTCGTTCCACAGACAGATCGGACCGAAGGGAAAGACGCCCCCCGCATCAACGGGGCGGGGGACGTCGTGGGGGAGGTGGTGGGGATAGGTTTAGGGGCGGAGAGACAGACACGTACATTCCGTCACGCAGAGGTTACAATCGACGTGATTTTGACAACGGTGAAGACAGGAGCTATAATAGATATGGTCATTCCCGCTCGAGATCTCGATCGCAGTCTCGTAGCAGACGGGACGAGTATCGTGCCAGACGCCCTTCCCCGCGCTACTCAAACTCCCCGGATGTGCGCAGGGGCTATGAACGGCAGCACCATTACCACCGGCACCGGTCTCCCACTCCGGATTACAGCAAAGGAGTAGGAGGAGGAGGTCGGAGCAGTCACAGGGATAGGAGGGTGGAGAGCGTGTCTTCCCGTGGCTCTTCCTCGTCTAGATCCTCCTATGCGTCTACTAGGTCCCCGTCGAGGTCTCCTCCCCCCAGGAGAGAGAGAGGAGGGAGCAGGAGGGAACGCTCTGCTTCTAGAGATCGTGTGGATCGGAAGGAGAAGCGGTCTTCAAGAGATTATGCTGAGGAAACAGATAGCTGGCGTCGTCGTCGCCACGAATCGGAGGAGCAGTCCGGGAGAGATGCCCGCACTTCCAAGAGAAGGCGATCGTTGTCCTCCGACAACGATGACAGCAAGAATAGCAGGAACCGCCGGGGTTCGCCCCCGCGCACCCGGGACAGACAGGCGAAGAGTTCCACCACTACCACCACTAGTGCTACTAAGGTAGCGGAGAAGGACAAGGAGGTGGGTGATAGCTCAATTATTGAAACTCCAGGTGCGAAATAATGACCTGAGGCATCAGTTGACGCTTCAGCAACGGGAAAACCAGCTGCGTGAACAGCTTCTCCGGGAGAAGATCAAGCGGTCAAGGCAGAATAGTGGGAGTAATGGGAGTGGAAAGGGTAGTGTTGAGGGAAGGGACCGAACCGGCTGATTGATTGATGGTTTTTATTTATTTATACAGGGGTTCTGAGAAACGAAAATGAAAAATTTCCTTATTTGTCTTGCTCTTTTGCCTTTTTTTATTTTACCCCATAGTCTTCTCTATCTCTTGATCAGGCATGAGAGGTTTATACATATTCAAAATGTATTAATACATAGTGTCACGAACCTAGTATTTGTACTATACCATCAATCTGAGCGTAGGAAAGCAAAAAGCCTGTAAACCGAGCATCACTACAAACTAGCAAGGGATCAGGCTTCTATTCACCCGTTACACAGTCTGATAATAACTCGGCGCCCCCGTCGTCAAATCCGCCTCGCTCAACGTCAACGGCAAATGCAAATGCGAAGCACTGGCCAATATCCCAGGTAAACTCTGCCGGTTCTTCTTCCGCTTGATATCATCCATAACGCCATGCGCGATAAGGTCAAGCCCAGGACCCTCCGCGCCCGCCGGGAGGATGATGTCGGAAGTAGGCTTCGTGGGGAGAATCGCCTGCTCAAAAGTGGGCTTACTGTAGCGAACGTACTCATCAAGAATGCTATCGAGGGATTTCGTCCCAGACTCGCGAGTCACTAATCATGTAATAATACAACCTCCACGTTAACCAGAGCAAAAAATCAATCAATCACGAGCAAGAGTGAAAAACCTTTCCGCGCAAGCCTAACGTCCGAATCGCAGTCTACGAATATCTATAATAATACATCTCCCGCGCCCCGCCGCCCCCCACTTCATCAGCCTTTCCCCATCTTATTAAAGAAAGAGAGGGGGGGGATAATAAACCCTGACACCAGCAACCTCCACCAACCGCCGACTGCACAGCAGATACCGCCCCTCAACGATGACAACGTCTACAACGTCTGCCTCCCCGTGGGTAGCGGCGATACCTTCTAATTCGTCCGCTAACCGCTCCAGATCGTACCCTTCCACCCCCTGGGCCTCTGTTCCCGTCCCCGCCAGGGGCAGTGGAGGGGGGGACGTGAGGGCGTAGTCTGCCATGTGCAGTGTTGATATCTTGAGCCCGCTGTTTAGAGATAGTAGTCTGGATTTTAGCCCCGCTTGGACGGCTTTTTTGCCGGCGGCTTCGCCGCCGGTTATGGAGATCAGGATTGAGGTTTGGGGCATTGGAGGGGGGGAGGGGTGGGTGCGGGGTGATGGGTAGGAGGTGAGGTGAGAGGTGAGAGTGAGTGGTGTTGAGGTTGAGGTTAATATTTGGGGCGGGAGGTAGGGAATTCGGAGTTGAGAAGGTGCGGTATTTGGGGGGTTTTGTTTTCTGTGGGATTGTTGAGTATTTGAGTATAGTGCGCTGAGGAACCGGTATCGTATGATGATGATGATGATGATGCCGTGCTCGGGCTTGGAAGTAGTGGTTGTGGGGCTGGAGTTTGAATGGATGTTGGTATCGTATCGTATCATACTTGGGTACTGGTGCTCTAAGCCACCAAAGTATTCCTCTACAAATTGGGAAAGTGGGGACGATATCATAGCTTTACCTACTAATTAGGGGGGGTTTTTTTTTTAAAGTTGATAGAGTTGAAAATAAATCACCGTGGCTTAACTTATCTACGGTAGCATTTTAAGTATCATAAGTAGACTATTATAAGCTTAGGATATACAGAGACGGTCGATTTACTACTTTACTACTATTACTCTACCGCACGGTACCACAGTAACAAGCTATGATTAGAAGTAAAAATAAAAATAATAATAATAATAATAATAATAGTAATGAAAAATCTGTTCTGGTAAAGTGAGGACACGCACCATATCATCCATCGATAAGGAATGCATTTCCACTGGCAAGATACATACATACATACCTATCATTACCTCGTGCTTTAGAAACAGCCCTAATTCACAAGCCAGCTTCACGATATATACCCAGACTACAACAATATATCAGCGTTGCTTTTCGGGAACCGGCTTCTTCTTCCTCTTAGAAGGTGAGTGAGCGAGCGAGCGGCGATTGGAAGGAAGCCATCCAAACATGCTCGTCAGGCATTGTCCAGTATAATAATATAATTACTCAAGTTTTTCAAGAATCGTTAGTCTATCTCTTGGTCTGCCGAAAACGGTGGAACATTTCATGCCATTCCTCTTAGTGCCCGGGACGGTGATTGCTAAGGTGCGAAATTGTATCATAACCGTACTATACGAGTACAGTACAGTAATAATTAATTGACAAAAAATGATGCTTATTAACCAGTGTCTCAGACACTCAGGAGGGGGGCATGAAAGCATAAAAATTTCCACCTCAGCAGTCCAAGAAATATTGTGTAGGAATGGGGGATTTACAATGATATTATTATTATTCAAAGTCACGTGTCTACAAAACAGAATTTCTGTCTCAACCATCATCCAGGGGCACTGGTACGTAGTGCGTTCCTGCCGCAGTGATCTAGCTGGCTGGCGGTTCCGGTCCGGTGAAGCGTTGGCTTTGAAAAGTACTGTACGGCATGTGTGATACGTATTCAGCACGATGCAGTAGACACAGTAAGCAGGTGAACCTACTCGTAATTGCCTAACGTTTGTAAAAACGACTGCTATTGCATAATATTATTATGGGCAAAATCTTGAGGCTCCAGGCAATTTTTGCCCATATGCAATAGCAGTCGTTTTTACAAACGTTAGGCAATTGCGGGTGGGGCTTCTGAGTAGACTATCGCTGCTCAAGGTAGGGTAGGTGATTGCTTTCGCATCACCGCTAGGCTTACTGGTTGAAGCTCATGCATGCTCAATCACTCGGAACTCCGAACTTCAAAGCATTCGTAATTGGGCGCGCATTCTTGCTATTTACGTGGGGTATCAAGATAAAAGGCTTTAGCTAGCTAGTTTATCCTCCGCGATTCGACAGGTGAGAAGGGGGAAAAAACGGAGTCGACACAGAAAATTAGCTATGGAGATGGTGGTAGTTGGGAAGAAAACAAGGAAATGATGAAAAGGTGTAGTGGGCTTTACAATGGTATCATTATCTTTGAATAAGGAAGTTAGTAGAAGTGGGTAAAAAATTTAGACAAAAAGAATAGCTACTGGCAGAAATTTTTTAGCAGATAAAAGAGAAGCATTAGGAAAACACCATACGAAATTCAACGAACGATTAAACCACGCTTTCAATATAGCGAAATAGAACGCTTACCACAAGGAAAAAGGGTGAAACAAAGGGAAGGGAGACAAGGAAATGTAATGAGATGGAAGTGAGAGTGGGCTGGGGTATGCGATGAGCAGTCAATTAAGTGAACGGTTATTATCGCCCAGCTTGCGCAATGGAAGGATGTGAAAAAAAGTGAAAAAATATCGCCATATCCTAGCACATCTATGAGTGTTCGCGGCTGAGATGCAGTATTAGAGCAACTTTGGACACAAGAGGCCAAGTCATTATAACTACAAACACAGGCTAGAAAATTGTGCTAAAGGTCCGGGGATTAAACTCGAGCAGTAGTGTCAATGTTGCCAGTGAGTGCAGCAACACGTGCTTTGATTCTGGCAACTCTAGATTCGATTGCTACAGACATTTAGTTGTCATATCTCAGTATATCATGGCAATGGGGGCTTACTCTCTTCACCACTTGTCTCTCCATCATCAATGCTACCCCTTGCGTCACTTGTTGTATATTCATCAGATGCTTTTGGCACAGCCTTTGCCCTCTCAGAAGCATTCTTCTTGATCTGAGCCCATCGATCCTGCATAGGGTTGGCCTCCACAGGAGATGCGGGAGAGTCTACCGACACAACATCATCAGTTTCCTTCTCTGGCGCAACAGGGCCGGGCTCGATTGGGGAAACTGGCTCGGAGGTCGTCACAGAGTCATCAGGGATGAACGCGGGCTGGTCGGTTAAAGGACCTTGACCAAACGATGAGAAGACTTGGATTGCCTCGCGCTCCTCTTTTGGACTGACCTGGGGTGTCGGTGGCTGATCGCTATCCTGGCGACGTAAATCAGCTTGCGGGGGTAGCGAAGGCTTCTCAGTGACCAGTGGAGGAGGTGCTTTAAACTGCGGAGCATCGCCATTGAAACCTACGGGAGTATTCTGCTTCCGGTTAATGGATAGTCTGCGATTTTCATTTTGGGCAGGAACACCTAGGCGCCCGCCACTAGGTGGCTCAAGCTGAGATATTCTTCGGCCCACTAGACTAGTTGGGTCTGCCTTTTTGCTACTGAAGAGATTCTTGAAACGCGAAGCCTTTGGTTTTCTGGACTTCTCGGGTGTCGAGTTGGTTGAGGGCTGTGACTTGGGGCTGCCAGGGATGGTCTGAGAACGACTGTCAAATGTAGGTGACGTGCGGCCATTCGAACGGGGAGATGGCAATGCCATAGGCACAGGCCTGGGGGTAGATGGAGTACGAGGCGATGCCGGGACAACAGGGGCCTGTTTTGTAATAGGAGTCGGAGGTTGAGTCAATTGCTCTGCCTTTGGTCTAGCAGGTTCTGGCTTGGGCCGCTCTCGTCTTTCCTTTCTTTCGGTTCTTTCCTCTAGCGCCTCTTGTGGAGGGGGGGGAGGTAGTGGTCTGTCGGTATCAACACGGCTCAAGGCCTTCTTTTCCGGCATTGGGGCTCCCTTCAGGTACGCTTCCCGGATGGCTTCTCTATCATACTTGCTTGTCCATTTCATTGCGGGGGTGGCCTCAGAGAGGATCACAGGCCGCAAAGTGAAAACGCTGTTGGTCCTTGGATTAGGCTTGGAGCCCTCTTCTCTAGGCCTTAAATGACTGTGCTCCCGCTGCATCTGCTGCTGTCTCAACGCAGCCGCAGCTATTTGAATCTTAGCCGTCTGATCAGGCCCAATATTGATCCTATTGAACAGCCCTACAGAGGGATCAAATTGTTTTGGTTGCTCGATCGGGATATCGGCACGTCCAACAGATTTTCGCCTGCTCAGCTTTCCTCTTCGAGACTTCTTCTTTTCCTTGGCCAAAAGATACGTTGCATCCTCGACCGCAGCAGCAGCACCTTTAACTTTTTCCTACACAAAATATTAGACTACACTACTAGGACCAGCAGAGTCGAAGAATGACAAACCTCAACGACAAGCCATCTTCCACCTTTAATCACTGTCTCGACAAGAGCACATCGTCCAAACACAGCCTTTCTAGCAGCGGACTCTTCGCCCGCAAGACTAGATATCCAAACCCACCAGAATGCATCGTCCACAATTAACGGTGAAACGCTGGCCAATTCACCGGGGTCCAGATTGTCTTCAGCGATTTTCCTGTTTGACTGTGAACTACGAACTCGAGATCCACTATCAATTGGAGGCAAGACCTTGTCCGGCGGCAGGAGGAGCGGAGCAGGCTGGTTTGGACCGTGGTCACGATCCCCGAACCCTCCAGCCATAAAGTCAGCCCAGGAAGGTGTTGTTGGCCGAGCAAGATCCATAGTGCGCTCCGGACGCTCTGGACGCTCCTGACGAGGGGTCGAGGGAATAGGTTGGGTGGAGGCCCGCCTTCGACGAAATGTTTCGGAACCAGTCATTGACAGTCCATCTTCATCAGCTGAACCGTCAGACTCCTCCAAAAGTCCAGAGAACCCCAAATCCTGGAACCTTGACCAAGACTGATCCTGAAGCCCACTTCCGCCCTTAAAGCCAGATGAAGACTGGTTGGTAGAAGATATGCATCTCAGAACACGCTTGCATTCTTCTGTCAAAGCCTGTACGGGGTCTTCGTAATCCATAAGAGTCCGGAGAGCAAGATCGCTCTCTCGGAATTGAAAGTTTCTGGCACGACGAAGAAGTGAAAATGGGGTTGGCGAAACAGTTTCAACGGTCATTACCACCCTAACCGTCTTCGATTGGAGCTGAGAAGGAGCCCTAGGGGGGTAGTCGGCGGAGGATACCAATGCCTTCAGGGAGATCGGCAATATAGAAACACCTTTTGTTCCGTCCGCCGGAGAGAGGGAGCGAAGATAAGCAAAGAACAGATGCATCGTAGCATCGGCAGCCCTGACAATGATGTCAATACGCTGACAGTGACACTCCGAGTGGGTCGAACAAACCTTGACCATGACGTGTATCCACCTTCGAAACCCCATCCCATATCGCTATGCTCGAAGGCCCACCAACCTGCAAGCCTCGAGAGCTTCATACCGCCGAGTCCATTATGTTTTCCGTGTGCTGCAATGGCCGAAATTAAATCGAAAAAGTCAAAGATAATTTTTGAACGGGCTTCAGATTCAGCACTGATAGGTATAAAGGTCGCAAACGAGTCACGAGCCATGCTCGAATCTAAATATGGTTAGAACCGTTTAAACTTCGAAATCAGGATGACTGTTGAGTTATCGTACCAACTTCTCCCTGACGAAATAGTTCATATACATCCCAGGTTACCACACCACCTGGTAGCCTACTCCAACACCATTTCAGAGTACTGCACAAAACCTATACCGGATGTCAGGTAACGCAGCAAGAACAAAAGGGGGATGAATGATTATTACCACAGGCTCAGTCAATCGTAATTCCTGTTGGAGGGGGGCCCCGCGAAGCGGCCCTGTTACCGGATTAAAGAAATTTCGGATAAAGGTTCTGGCGGCGCTGGCATCCGAGTTTGGCCGAAACGGCAATAATACAAAGGGTGTTGACAGGCCTAAAATAAATTACCGGTAAACAATATGTGAGCAGAATTCTTGGTGCGATTGCGATAGGAGTGATATCCGATTAAGGGATACTAGAATTGAGTGGTGGTTGGCAGACCTCTTGACTTGATCTCCTGAGTGCATCCCCTCAATAGCTCCTGAACTTGCTCAGGAGCAACCTCTGTCCGTAACCACGCGTCCTGGTGTTTAACTTCTTGGGGCGGTGGAGGCGCGCTCTGTTCGACCTTCTTTGAAGACCCGGCATGGTCCCGTTTAAAGACCCTATTCAGAAAGGTGGGCATTGAGATGTGTTGAGAAGGCAGAGCTGACTTTTTTATTTTATTTTTTACCCAGACGTGACAAAAACCTGCAGTTGGGCCGTAAGTGCGCTTATCGACGACGTGCGCAAGCGAGAAAGCGTGATGTAGGGGGTTTTGCAGGGTTTTTGACAGAAAAAGTACCAAAAAGGAGATGAGATGAGATGGGGGGAGTTCCTACTCAATAGTAGAAAAGGGCGAGACAAAGAAAGCCAGAGCAAGGACAGAACGAAGGGAAAATATTGAGGAATTTGGTGGACAGCCCGCTGCGTCAGTATTCCTATTGCTGGCTTATCTTAATACCAAACTCAAAGAGGGACAAGAGGCTCGCAGGGAGCAGCGGTGATGGTAAGTCGCAGGGAGTGGAAGAGGAGCAATCTGCCAGCAAAGCAATGCGCCAAAGAATCGACAACCACCAGTCGTGGCGAGAAGGGGTAGCGAGATAGGTCAGGGACGACTCGACAGCCAGGGAGAAGGGGAAAAAAGTACCAATAGCGATGAGCAGAGAGAGAGGGAAAAGCCCTGATGTCTCCACAGTAAGCTACTATACTAACCACAAAGAAATAATCATCACAGGGGTAGGGAAATTTATGAATTTTTTTTTATAAAAAAATAATAATAAATAAATAAATAGAAAAAAAAGAGGGAACAACCCGCAAATTGAATTGACGAGCAGTCTGCCGTTCCCCAAGAGCTCTTATTCCGCTTTCTCTAGCTCTCTACTATCCCTATCATTCACTTGACATTCACCCAAATGGATTGGTAAAACAGAGCAGGCGTTCCTGACCCATGCCAAACTGTGTCTCAGCCAGTCAAATCCTCCAAAAGGAAACCCTGTCTCGTGGGCTAGCTATATCTTGGCATAGGTCCGGGTCAAGGTTACTGGAGGGTAGCTTTTGCTCTGTTCCGTCCTCAACCACTCTGCTCTCCTTTACCGCATCGTTTTGTTATTGTTTCTCTCTCTCCACCGATACTGGTACTATCCCCACTCGATGGTGCGTAGTCCTCTTAAAGGCTGAAAACCGAATTTATTCGATCTTACTTATCACATGCGGCCGTTGTTGACCAACAAGCATCACCGAGCTTACCGGCACTCGACTTGAATACCCTTTCGTTGGATATGATAGGTTGGGGTTGAGATTTTTCACACCCCTCATGATATCAAAGGAACCCTGCAATGTGAAGTGATCGAACAAATGCACCCCAGGTAAATGGCCGTGGCCATTAGGAAGCCGCGAAAGATTAGACGTAATCCCCCGCCCTAACTTTCCGGTATGATGGCAGAAAGAGAAGGAGGAAACCCCCCCCCCCTCCCTTCACAAAGAACGAGGAAAGTGGGAAAATGAAGGCTACGGTGCCTCGCTGGATCAAGGACTAATTTCTTTGGGCCATTTTGCAGCGAAGGTTTCTCCCCTAACCAGTGGGACAAATCGGTAAACACCCCTGAAGTGGCTTACCGCCATCCGAGGCCCTGGGAGATTCCGATTCGCCAGTCAGACGAGACCCTGAAGTTGGCCTAATTTTAGAATATCTAAGCTAGGGGCAACAAGATGGGCAGAAAACTGTGTGCCAAAGGGATGATCGTTTTCCGGCCGCCGAAGAAGCTCATGTTGCCTGAAAAGAGTCAACATTTCGCAGTGAGATTCTGTTTACTCCATTCGGAGGCAATGTGACACCATTTTCAGTAGCAGCACCCTTCGGATGATGGTGATAGAATGCCCAGTCCCAACCGTGTCCTTTGCCTTACGCTATTGTGCCGTAGTGAGGGCCAAATCACGGCCCATTTGAATGCTGTACCGTAGCCAGTTGCCCTCCATCCCCCCTCAAAGAGTGCAGGAGCACTCATTTTCAGCTTTCTTCGATGCGAGATGGGATCGTTGACATCAGAGATTAGCAATCCTATCCCGCCTATACCAACAGCACTAGCAGCGTGGAACAATATTGTAAGCACAATAATGACGTTAGTACTTCTAGAACCCCTCAAAGGCACAGAGCCTAGTCTACATCAATGGGCTCTGCGACGCTGAACTGCATCAAGTACCTCGGGCAGAGGTGCTATGATACTACTCGTAGAGAGCATCAAGGAACTCCGTTTTTTGTACTACGGGGTTACGGTACCCCAGGGTCCGCGACGCCGATACCTTGCGAGCACATCAAAAATGGCTGAAAGAAAAGAGATGGTCAGAGGAGGCGCGTCTATGTCGTCTGGATGGATGGCCAAGAGCGACGGGAGTGGGGAAACAGTCGGACATGAGAGGCGCGTTCCTAGGTTCTATTGAAAGAAAAGGCTGAAACACTCGGCTGACGACCCACTAGTTCTGGTTCCCCCCCTTCCACCATGCAGTGGGCGACAAATAGCAGAGATACTCCAGAATAATCCAGAGAAAGATCCGGAAAAATAAGAAGAAGCGGATGCAGAGCACGTGCGCAGGGTTGTCTCGTGCTGCGGGGGGGCATCTCGCCCAGGAAGAAAGGGCTAAAAAGGGCACTTGGAATGAGAGTTACAAGTCACTTATCATAAGAATTGGTGACATGATGCAGCAATGGAGGGCATGTAAGCTAGGGTGTGAAACCTATGATCTACCGTTCTGTGGGGTACTTAATCGGAATGTTCGAGATGCTATCGCCAGCTATGCTTGATTATATATACAATAGTCTACCTACTGTGCCCGATAAGGCACAACATCGTGGGGTGCTTGGATATGGATTGATAATGTCATTGTGCTATTGATATAAAATTGGGACTAGGAGGATCCGAGTGGTGATAGAGTGAGGCTTGCATCGTACGCACACACACGAGATGGTGCGCAAGCCACCGGAGGATGAGAAGGGGAATACCAACGTTCCAGAAGAATGCCATGTTGGAAATTCTCCGCCCGCGGAATTGGTTAGACACAGCACAGTAGAGAGTTTGCAGGGAATAGTGTGCGGAGCGCGCGCGTGTTTGAGAGAGAGAGAGGATGTGCAAGAAACATGGCCCCTCGATGATGCCAACAGATTTTCGGTATAGAACTTGCAGCACCAACATCTGGGGCAGAGCACTAGGTGCCCGAGCATGAGTAGGGTGGTGGTGGTGGTGTTGTGCCCGGGGCGTGAATTAACACTGAGGCATGCATAATAGTTGTCAACCAGTGGGAGAGGAGGTGGCGGGCAAGTGGAGGGTAGTTAAAATGGTTCGGTACCTGCATGTAAAGCACAGAGGACGGACTTGTATTCTGGGGAGGAGCGCGAAGCATGCATTCGCGCCAGTTTTAGACTGTGGCCTGAGTGGTCGACGAGAGGTTGGGAAGGTTATGATACGAGGATGTTTTTTGTTTTTCTTGTTGCTTTTCCTTGGATGTGTGTGTGGGGTGGGGGAGGAGGAGGAGGCTCTTCACAGGCATCACGGAGAGCTGATATCAGGAAGCTCGTTCATTATCAGTAGAGCGCTGGTGCCACCGGGGAGTGCAGTAACGCCCCGTTATCCCGGGTCTCGATGATCCGGATACCTCACTGTCCCGTATGAACCTCTGAGAGGAGTTCTAGATCTTTTTACACCAAAACCTGTCCTATAGTCCCGGATCACCCGCTGTACCGGACAGATTTTCTTGAATCTTGGCCGTCGGGGACAGCGGGGTGGGAGGGTTGCAGTAGGGTAATGTAAAGTTATGGTGCTGATATGGAGCGTGTGGCCTCTGTGGCCTCTGGGCTCCAAAGGCGTTGGAAAGCGTTGAGGGTTCGACAGGGTTTGCACTCGACCGGTAAAGTTGAACAAGGGTCATAATTCCTAGATAGGAATGGTACGGGCGGGCATGCGAGTAAATTCACCCCTTTGGTCTAATTAAGGAAGATTTAGTTCAGTTATTTTTGGGAACATTGAATCCAGGTGGTTTCTATTTTAAAAAGGTTGCATGTCCCCCCCCCCAAGCGGAGAATCTCTCTCAATAGCAAGCGACAGACTTACCGCACGCACACTTTTCTTTCCTCTCTAATTTTTTTGCTTGTAATCTCGCTTTACTGGTCCCCGTCCATTGTGCTCTCGCTCACCATCCGCTGTCAAATACTCTCCGAACGCTTGAACTAGGTGGTGACGGTAAAGGGAAGAGCAAATGCCCGTGGCCCAACAGACCCTTCCCCTACCGTCTTCTGACTTCCTGCTCTTTTAACCTTCTTCCCTCCCCTCCGGCCATCACTACACACACCCCAGTCCCAGATACGTATATATATATATATATACATACCCTTTGCTCTTTACCCTTCAACGTTTCCCCCTAGGTCAACCATTTCCCTCCAACAGCAGAGCCCTCGTGCACTCTATTCCTCTTACATAACTATCCCCGTCACCTCTCCTCCATCCACCCCCATTCATCCATTCACCCATTCATCCATCAACCTATATCTTTTCGCCTCATCCACATCCTTTCCCTCCGTTGTCCTCTGCTTCGCCCTCTATAGCCAACACTGCCGTTGCCCCCGCCGCTGCCGCGTTTGCACATTATTCTGATTCAATCCACGTCGCTGTTGCTGTCTTCATCCTGATTGATCGGCTTGCACCGTTGCGTTGTTGCACTGATAACTCAGGTTATCTGAGCACCACTTTGCGAGAATACGAAACTTTCTGCATTTCGGAATAGTTTCTTCACTAACACTTTTTCCTTACATCCTGGTATCCCTACGCGATGGGGCGAAGAAAGGTAACAGCTCAAATCTGTCGTTATTGGAGATTATCAGCTAATATTTGTTTGCGCGCAGATTGAAATCAAGGCGATTAAAGATGATCGAAACCGATCAGTGTATGTCTTCCAATCTGTTTCATGTCTTTTTTTATTTTTAAATAAGGTTTTTGTGTATTAACTGTGTCTCAGAACCTTCTTAAAGCGTAAGGGTGGACTGTTCAAGAAGGCTCATGAGCTCTCCGTACTTTGCTCTGTGGATGTTGCTGTTATAATATTCGGTCACAACAAAAAATTGTACGAATTCTGCTCAGGTGATATTCGGGAGGTCATCGGCCGACATAGTTACGTATGTTTTTGGTTTTTATCGCGTCCGAGAGTATAGAACACGTACTAACCTTGGTCTTAGTATGAGGCTCCCCACGAGCACAAAGGTCCTGCCGATTTTCAGGGAAAGAAGGATGCTATAGACGACGACGACGATGATATGGATATTCCTTCCCGGCCGGGTTCCCGGTCTTCTAATGACCATCCCATACCTCACCATCTCCAATCATTAGGGCAGCACATGGCAAACCGCCATTCGACATCTGCATCACCTCCGATCCCTTCATCCACCCTGATGGGGGGGCAAGGAACCTATATGCAAGGTCGCGTCGGGACCCCACAACCGATGTCAAGACCTTCTTCCCGCAACCAGCGGCGGAATAGTTCGAATATGGTGCCTCCGTCTACTTACGCCGTTTCGCAGGGTCCCCCAGCACAAAATGGCTTTGCTTACATGCCTAATGGGCCTGTCTTTACCCCTCAGCCGCAGTCCGTGATGCCAATGCAACAAACAAACATGAACCAGATGCCCGTGTATCCTTATCCCCAGGCGACACAAGCCCAAGCCCAAGCCCAAGCCCAAGCATTCATGAATGAGTCGAATAGGAGACAGTCAATGCCACCTGCCTTCCCTTCTGAGCGGCCTGCCCCATCGTCGGAGAACTCACCTCCAAATAGGCCACTTGATGAGCAAGCTGCCCCGGCGATTGAAAAACGCGCCCCTGCCAAATCACGAAGTATGTTCACACCCATTGGACCCAGTGAGTCCTTATTGGCGCAGCATTTCGGATTTACTCAGGAACCCTCACGGTCCCATTCGGTAGACGTTGGCTCTGTGGCTCGGTCGAACAATACTAGTGGTATGAACAACAATCCGATAAAGTCAGAGAAGCAGTCTCCTAAGCCTGCTCTCGCCTCTGTACCTGCACCCACAACGTCCAGTAACGTGAATGGACAACAGTCATCGGTAGAACCTGTCCCGCCTCCACCATCCCGGACTAACAGCTTGGCATCGAACCCAGGGAAGCCTGGCGTGCGACCAAGGCTCAAAGTGCAAATACCTAGCGAGCACTCTGACGCCGGTGACGCCACTGCTGAGTCTTCGCCACGAGAATCTGCGGGCACTACAACCGGTCAATCGGTCAAAGGTGTAGGTGAAGGCAACCATCCGGTTGTACTTCCGCCACCTTCGCCTAGTGTCACGCTTCGGAGCGCAGGTGCCAGCGGTGGACCAGTAAATCCATTCGCACGGCCACCACCGGCTACGACGGGTGCGCCATCTGAAACGCCTATCTCTGCTCTGCCAAGTCGATTTTGTGATAACGGATTGCTACCTTCACCCTCCACATTCTATCAGGATTGGGGCATCAGTTTTGGGACATCGGCATCTCGCACAGGCGGTAACCCAGATATGCTTCCTAGCCCGTTGAATTTCCAGACACCCGTAGTGTCAACGGGTCGGAATATGTTTGGAGAGGACTCGGATGCGAATGGCAAGAGGAAGAGCCCGGGGTCGGACAATTCGGATGGCTCAGCACCGAAACGGGTCAAGACATAAGGTTGGGCACAGAGGCGAGTCCAAAGATTTCCCCTGCTGGAGTTCAGGGTTGTATCAGATTCCAGTGTGGATAATTTACCGTAAGGACTCGGATAAACGGACCTTGTGCTAGGAGGTTGGAGTTGCCTTTCTTAGCAAGGTCTGGTGTTTTTTGTTTACTTTTTGTCTCGGGGGGCAAGTTTTAGTGGTTTTTTTTCGCCCCTTTTCCACAGGTGGAAATTTCGGACTCCTTGCCCAAGGTCCGACTGTTCGAGTTTTCACGGTATATGGTAGTTTAATATTCAACCTTTTACTTTCTTCCTACTTTACCTCGCACTCCTCCCTCGCCCTCTTCTTCCAGAGACGTTGTCATGAAGTAGAATGTGGATTATATTATGTTTTCTACGTTGGGTGGAGATCGGCGTTAACCGTTTCGGAGTCCAAAAGGGAACGAGAAAAAGAAAATTGACAATAAAAAAATAAAAAATTGGGGTTTCTGTTTTGGGTCTCATTACCTTCTTTCTTGTATTCTCACTTTCTTCTGGGCTGGGATTCTGCCTTTCGTTTTAGCATACACTTTTTTTCTTCTCCCTCTTTTCCTCTCTTTCCTCCCCCTCGCTCAATTTTTTTCTGCCCGGGATAGGAGGAGGGCCTTTTCACTTTCTTACATGGCATTATCTGAGGGTTTTCCATGGGCATTTTCTTCCCTTTGCTTGGTTTTTCTCTACTCCCTTTTTTTTCTACTTACTTTTCTTTTCACTCTGAGACTCTTGTTAGTTTTCGTAACGCGTGCGTGCATTTACATTGTTTCTTTCTTTCTTCCCTTCTCCCTTCCTTTTCCTTTTTCTTTTTCTTTTGCACGGATGGGCTGATTTTTCTTCTTATTCCTTCCCCTATACTCTTTTGGTTGATGGATGGATTGATCAAGCTTTCGAAAACTCCCTGTGCGCTCGAAGTTACGAAAAGTTCGAGGCTGTAGTAGTGTATTATAGCATTTCCTATTTCTTGCTTCTCGAGGGGTATTGAATAAAGAATGGGGTATGATTGATGTTGACTTTGTGACTGTACTGACGAGTGTGGTGATGTGATGTGATGGACCAATAGCTATGGTATCATACCGTGTGCGAAGTGTCAAAGGGTCTTGAAGGAGGCGTCATGGTCCATAGTACCGTAGGGCGCGTAGTCGTTTACGAATGTGTTCGTCGGGGTCCGCGTATTTCTCCTACTTCCGAACCAAATATCTGGCAGAGGAGAAAAGGCGTATTTATACAGGTCAAGGGCAACCAGAAGACGATTGTTCTTCCCAAGAAGCAGCCAATTTGACATTGTCGTGGATCACCGGAACACCTATATGCACCGGTACTAGCAAATTAGAGATTATCATACGCTAAGTACGAGTACTGGAGCGGGCATCATAGTTTCTTCATACTGTATCACCACCCTTACTTGCTTTTTCCAAATAACTCTGCGACCCACCTTCTCTCTCCTCTGCTGCCTTTATCCGGACCAAACTTGTCCAAAACAAGCTGCAGCTATCCCAAGAATCCCAGGAGCCTGCCTGCCTACCTGTCCCAACTGACCGACCGACCGACCGACCGACCGCCATTGCCCAGCATAATGAACAAGTGCCTTAACTTACCGGACGAACTTGCAACCAGTACCGGCATTGTGCAGTACAGTACAGCTACTCGAGTGCCAGCTACAGTATCATAACATGAGCCCTAGATGTCTAACAGTAGCAAGCAGCAACAACAACCCGGTGCCCCTTCCTTTTCCTTTCGTCTGATGTTCTGTGTGTGTGAGGTCACAGGGTTTAGTCTAGTCTAGTCTAGTCCAGTCTAGTCTAGTTTAAAGAACACGCGAGATAAGTTGCCGGATCTACGATAGGCGAGGTTATGGCATGAAGGTGGGTGGGGGGGGAGGGGATTGGTTTGTGGGGTAGAGTAGGCTAGACTACGGTAGGCTGTTGGGACTATATAATATGACGTTTGTTTTGTCTTGTTTGACAGTTTGAAGGGGAGGGGTTGCTGCGCTTCTAATTTTGTTTTATTATACGATTACCGTGTGGTTTGTTGGTTGGGTTGGTAACTCGGGGGGTGTAAGGTATATATATTATTATATCATACTAGGAATGTTTAGTGCGGTGGATAGATGAGTGAGCTTACTAGTACTGTGCGAGTACGGTAACTATCCTGCATACTGGTATATGAAGTCCCGTGAAAATTTGGATCGATGTTTTTTCTTCTTCTTTCCTTTCTACCCAGGACTGGACTTTTCATCCCGGATTACGGAAACTTCAGTGTGGTGGATAATGCTAAGTTTTTTGAATTTTGGACCCGTCCGGGATATTATTATATACTGCACATTATGTATCCGTATTTTTCGGGCGTTTGCGATCACGACTGCTATTGCATACCCGGGCAGGAAAAAAAACCGGCCGAGCCTCAGGATTTTGGTGATGGTCTATGCAATAGCGGTCGTGTTTGCGAACGTCAGGAGGCTCTTCCGATTCGCCGTTGGATTATAGTACCACGGCATCAGCCCAGCCCGGCCGGTGCTGTGCATGCGGTGCGGTAAGTGAGATTCGGCTGGCTATATTACCGTGCCGGTATCATACTGTACTCGCAATTGCCTGGCGTTTGTAAAAGCGATTGCTATTGCATATGGGCGAAATCTTGAGGCTCCGGGCAATACTTTGCCCAATGTAATAGCAGTCAGTCGTCTTTACAAACATTAGGCAGTTACGGGTATCATACCGGTGGAAAGGGCCTTTTCTTTCTTGCGATGCAAAAAGGGTTAGGAACTTATTAACGGGAACAGACAGGGATGTGGTGACCGGTTGGGCCTGGACAACCGCCCCTAACCACAAGTGCTCGGTAGAGTAACTTCTTACTGAACCCCTGTGTGATGCTTGCGCAATGTTACCTTGTGCGGATGGATGGTGGGGATGATCTCTTCCTTTGGTGTCGAATTTCGGGCTTTCTCGGGTGTGCAGACCGGGGCTGGTATAGAGGTGGGGGGCGGTTGTATTAGTAGGAGGAGAGGAGGAGGAGGAGAGGGGCGGGTGGGGAAGAGTATCGTGCAGGGCGGGGGCGAGCTGCTCGTGCAAAAAGGGGTATTGGATTTTTGTGGCCACCACCTAGGGGTCGGTGTCGTGGTGTGAGGGGGGCTTGAAGATGGCTTCTTCTCCAGGAGTATAGCGTAACGAATATTGCAGCAGAAAAGACGGCAAAAACTAAAGGAGGGGTGATGGCCTGTCATTCCCAGGAATTGGGGATACGAGTACTGTGTGGGTGTGGGTGTGATATGCTTGCGGAAGTTTACACCGCATCTGATAATGAGTGGAATAATGTGCTTTCGCCGTGGTCTACAGTGATTTAGGCATCTGACACACTCCCCCTCTCGCCTCCCCCGGCCCTTATCGATATATTATGATACACCTGCTGTCCCACCCGGCGCTGCCTCATCTGCCACAGAAGTTGAAGACGATGTCTCTAGAATAACCTCCTCCCAACGCTTCGTCAAGTCTATGATATCACTCCCCACAGCACACCCCAATCCACCACCGCAGCACCTCCGCTTCCAGCATACAGATAAGGCAGCTGAGCGAAGGAAGGGTGCGGGGGAGGAGGGGAGGCAATGGGGGGTTTTGTTAGTTTATGTGTCAACCCCTCCTCCCTCGGCATATCAAACGGGGGGCGGGGAAGAGAGGGGGGGAGGGTTACGCACCAACGACAGCACCACAATTCCCCTTCGCAGTCACCGTATCACGGTGGATTCCGTCGACAACTTGCTTGACGGACTCGAGCGTTGCGCGGAAGATTCGGAGGGTGGAGAGTTCCTATGGATCCCGATTAGCCGTTCTGTAGGTAGGGTGGGCGATGGATGGAGGGAGGAATGTGACAGGCAAAGGAGTAGGAAGAAGGGTACGAGCAACTGACATCTTTGAGAGTCTTATCGCTTACTGCCCGTGGGGTCTCCTGTTGCTGGGGATCCATGTTTTTTTGGTCCATAGGTGTGTGTGTGTGTGTGTGCCCGTGTATTTACCGGTATGCGCTGTCCAGTATTGCGGGAGTATGGCACGATGGGAGAGGGCACGATATGGTCCAAATTCCTCAACTCTAAAAAGTCGGAGAGTCGGTGGTAAGTCGAGGAGGCTTGGCTCTCCTTATATCATAGTATTACGGGTATGATACGCAGGCCCATGTGGGCTTTTCCCTAAGATATGCAGTACAAGTGCAGCCACAAGCTTACTGAGCGAGCATCGGCAGTGTCCCGCACCCCCTTGTCGAGTACCAAATGCTCCCATACCCACAAGCGGCAGCTTCTTGCCCCGCTGACGAATAAAAGGAAGGAAGGAAGGAGGGACAAAGGGCTCTGCAATTCCTTTCAAGCAAGTGGCTTGGCTTAAACCGATCGGCAAATCTGTTCGGGAATAACCGAAGCCAATCCAACAACCTCCTTCGTCCAAGTCCCAATTTCATCCGATTACAAGCGCTGGTGCGTTGCGACGAAATCTAGATGTGTGCTTGTCGGTCAGCCGTTGCTTTTTCGTTTTGTACTTTTCTCCTCCCATTTCATTGTGGGTGATTAAACTACGGTACGGGCACAGCTCCATACAGATGCTGCAGTGCGCTAAGTTACTGTACGGTACTTGTACGCGCTGCGCAACACGCCTAGGATGTACTCGAGTACCGGTACTGTACTAGTTCACATATGTAATTGTATTACTGTAGCATCAATATCACCATCGTTTGGTACCGTATTGGGGGCGAGGGAGGAGGGCTCACGCGGACAAAGCCGAAGCCTAAGGGATCTTACCAGGGTGTCGGGGAAGGAGCGGAAACGAGGAGGAGTCTAAAGCTCTCCTACCTGCCGTAACTGGAGTCATGAAAATTGGATTGGGTGGGGAGGATACGGCACATACGGTAGTGAAGGGAAAGCGGGGAGAGAAGGGAGTGTGTGCTTATGTGTTAGAGCGAGGAGCTTATCCGGGTTTACAGGTGCCAGTTATCTGATGTATGTTATTCCTGCTTCCATTATACCATGTGTGGTATAATATGCCAAGTTGGTTTTGGTCGCTGGTTGTGGTTAGTAGGCTCCTGGCTTGCTTCAAACACTAGGATTATTGAGGGTGCTTCTCTGCCCGCCGCCAGCCTGACTCCGAGAGAACCATATAATATCTATCACGAGTCCTGGCGCTCCCTCCTTTCCCTTCTCTACCTCCCCCTCAGTCATCAATTTTTGTAGTTCCTCTTCCCATCTCGATACAAAGGACAGCAGAGAGCGCACAGCCCGGTCCATATTGTCTTGAACGTACAGTGCGTACCTTCCCTCAATACCAGGTATCCAACTTCCCCATCGCCACCCGGACCCGGCAATGGATCCCGAAAAAGTTGCTGCCCAGTCCACCAATACTCCCTCGCAAACTCCTATCTCACAGGAAGCCTTGAACCTCCACCTCTCGGGGGCGTCGTCGCCGGATGCTGCAACGATAATTGCACCACCTACCGGTGATTTGACAGAGACAAATTCAACGTCTGCTGGCTCAAGATTGGGTGGTCCCTCCTTCTCATTCAGCGAGAAGTTTCAAGAGTACCAGAATAGTAGTGGTATCGGGAGCAGAGGGAGCGATGGGACAGGGAATGCTGCTACTGTCGAGACGGTTGTCGAGACCGGTGTTGCCCCAGGTGCTGCTGCACCGCACGCCGTGATCCCAGAGGGGCAGCAGGAAGGGTTGTCGCCGAGGAGGAAGGTTATAATTGTTCTGGCGCTTTGTGTATGAGATTCTACCCTTTTTCTTGTTTTTGATTCCGTTCCTTTTTTGTGGAATTGAATTGAGTTGGGGTCGAAGAGATGGGATGAAATTATGATTCCTATGGGACGGTGGGGGGAAAAGAAAAAGGAAAAGGAAAAGGGACCCCTGGAAGTGGAATGTGCTGACCTGATTCGTGGACCGTGTTAGATATGTGTGTTTTTAGCCGCATTGGATCAGACAATCAGTATGTTGCTTTTGTCTTGGATTTTAATTTGGATTGGAGGAACCTTTTCCTGGCTGGGATTGGTTACTGATTTATCGGGTTGATGGATAGTTACTACGGCGATGCCGATTATTGCTGCGCAGTTTAATAGTGCTACCGGATATACTTGGATTGGCAGCTCGTATGCTATTATCTTTCTCGCCGCGCATTTGTGTTGGTGCTGAAGTGTTGAAGCTAACTTTGTGTGCAGGTATTTGTTGACCTCTGCAGCGTAAGTGTTGCCGCTTTCCGATAATTCCACAGTTCCGCATGATGGGAGATACTAAATCAACCTCCACAGTTTCTTGCCAGCATGGGGTAAACTCAGGTGAGCTCTTATCAACCGCCGATGAATCCTAAACACTTTACTAACCTCCGCACAGCGACATCTGGGGCCGGAAACCGGTTCTCCTCTTCGTGGCAGTTATATTCCTCATTGGAAGGTTAGTTCTCCAATCCGTTACTACAAACAGCGATGGTGTTACGGCTTGTCTAAGGGCGCACAGCATCCTTTGCGCAACAGCCCAAAGCCTAGGGATGCTACTCGTGGGCCGTGTGGTACAAGGTCTAGGAGCCGGTGGTCAATTGGGTCTTGTTAACGTTACCATCTCCGACCTTATTGCTGTCAGGTGATATATATCCAGATCCTCCCATGCCCCGCGATAGAGTTAATCACTGAACATGTTTCAGGGAACGTGGCCTGTACTTGTCGTACATTGGACTAACGTGGGCTTTCGCATCGGCCATTGGGCCAGTGCTTGGAGGGGTGTTTACCGAAAAGGTTACGTGGAGGTTGTGCTTTTGGATCAATGTGCCAATTGCAATTTTGGCGATGGTCGCCTTGATATGTTTTCTCCATCTCCAATCGCCGAAGATTACGGTGAAGGAAGGATTGAAGAGAGTTGATTGGCTTGGTAATTGCAAATTACATTTTTCCCTCCATTCATGGGTAAAATTGTGCTTGTGTGGCTTTGCGGTTTATTTGCTGACGATATACTTTGATAGGAATCACGCTTGTCGCTTCCGGCACGGTCCTCTTCCTCCTGGGCCTCGAATTCGGCGGCGTTTCTCATCCTTGGGACTCACCAATCGTGATATGCTTCATTCTCTTTGGGATCCTGATATTGTGCTCTTTTGTTTACGTTGAGTGGAAGGTGGCTAAGTTGCCAATTATGCCTATCAAGCTTTTCACTAACCGGACTAACACCTGCGCCTATTTTGTATGCGTCCCTGTAGTTTGTCTGTGCTCTCTGGTGGGTGCTGATCGTGTGTTTAGGTTGGATTTTTCCACGGGTTCATCTTCATTGCGGGGTGCTATTTCATACCTCTGTAGGTTGCGATATGTGGGATTTCCGGTGCGGGGGAGTTGGGCTAATGGGCTCGCAGGTACTTCCAGGCTGTTCGTGGGGACACGGCCTTGATGTCGGGGGTGTATGTGCTGCCATATGTTATGTCATTATCAGGTTCTTCTGCCATCAGTGGGTTGGTCATTGCCCGGACTGGTATGTCATTTTACCTTTACCCGCTTTGTACAGATGTTCCATGTACTGACTGGGATCTGCAGGGCGCTATCAGGAAGTAAGTCACCAACTATGACTCGCATTCCGGCCTTTCCCACCGCCACTAACATCCACCAGGTAGTCTGGGCTGGCGTAGCAGCAATGACCCTAGGAACCGGCCTCATAATAGACCTCGATAGGACCAGCGGCTGGGACAAGATAGCAATCTACCAAATAATAGGAGGCATCGGCGCCGGCCCCCTCTTCCAATCCCCACTCATAGCTATCCAAGCGAACATCGACCACCACGATGTCGGCACCGCAACCGTCACCTTCAGCTTTCTGCGCACCATGGGCACGGCCCTGGCGATCTGCATCGGCCTAGTCGTATTCCAGAACTCGATGCAGTCTCAGTCACGCGATCTCGTGGGCCAGCTCCCCGGCGAGGTCCTCGACGCCATTTCCGGCCACTCAGCCGCTTCCTCCGTAGATTTCGTCCAGACGTTGGAGCCAGCGGAGCGGGTTGTGGCGAGGGATGCGTATGCACATGGTTTGAGCACTATGTGGTACTTTTTCCTCGCCGTCTCGGTTTGTGGCTTGCTCTTCTCGTTGGGAATTCGGAAGCACCATTTGAGCAGGCAGGTGAATTCTTCGCAGCCCGCGAGGGTTCGGAAGAAGAAGACTGGGGGGGAGGAAGAGGGAGTCTAGATTTTGGATTAGGGTGTTTCCTTGCTTTACCATGTTATATCGGGTTCACTTTCTTTTTTTTTCTTTCTTCTTCTCTCTTTTGTTCAGCTTACTTGCCTTGGGATATATATACTAGAATGGTAAAGTTAGACTGGACTGGACTTGTCTGGGCTGAACTGCATGGATGAGTGGGTTGGTAGATGGCTCAACCTGCATATATGAGTAATATGACAATGGAGCGTTCATGAATTGGTGGTTGAATGATAGCATGTGTCGAGTCATTTTTAATGTAGATCCCTTTTTTCCACCTTCCCCTTTCTCCCAAGGTTTAACTGACGGTGGCCCAACGATAGTAAAATCGCTTTTTTCTTTTTTCCTTTTTTCCTAGAGCGGACGGAATGACTTGCGACGGGGGGGCAGGGCGGGGTAGGGCGGGATAGGTAGATGAAGAACTACGGTGGATGGTGGAGATGAGCGGGAAGCTCATGATGGCTATAGGTGAGGGTAGGTGGGCAGGTAGGTATAGGAACGAGGGTGGCGGTTTTTTTTCTCTTTGATATATGATGTGAGGATATATGACTTTATTTATTTTTCTCCCTAATTTACCCCCAGAAGACAAAAACATGAAACAGACAGATGGCGGAAAAGAAGAAAAGAGGAAATCATGATTAACCATAAGCTTGATGACCGTCTATCCCGAATCTCCAAGATCCCGTTGACTGACTGACTGACTGACTGACTGACAAACTCGAGAGATGGTTAGGCTGAAGGTGGGGGATAGGGAGGATTAGGCTAATTGATAGGTATATCAACGTTGTCGGAGAATTTCTGTACAGGTTTTAAAATTATCATTAATCCAAGGTATAAGTCATTGTTACAACTATTGAATCGTAGGTGGGTGGGTGGGTAGGGAAGAAGACAACTATTCGATTATGTCTAGAAGGGTGAAGCGCATACCTGTCAGGAATTCTTCGCTGGAGGGTTGGGAAAGCGCATTAGTATTGGTTTGTAGCTGAAGGAGGGGTGTGGGGCTTACAAGCTCAAGGTAATGTATCTAATGCTCCGGGTTAGCTACTCTGGGAGAGTTGAGTGAGAGAGGGAGGAGGAAACATACCCATCTCGGTCATCATCGTACTTCTTAAATACCTCCGTCATGCGCTTGAGGCTGATACAGCTTTGCACAAACAGGTCGAAAGAGATGGCCTCTTGCCCTTTAGCCCCTACCCGTTAGCCTCACGTCAATCAAGGAGCAGCCGTCCCCACCTTGTTGGACAGCAGTTTGAGGCGAGGATTCCTGACCTCTTCGGTCGTATGACCTAAAAAGCAGTTGCACGAACTGTGGTGAAAGACGGTAGCCGAATGCTGTTATAGTATTCGTGAGAAACATGTTTTGAAGTTGACCACGTATAAGAGAGAATGGGCGGGATTTGTAAGGCTGAATAAATGAACTGATGGATGAAGAAAAAAAATACCGGTTAGAGCGTTAGAGAATTCCTGGATGCTGATGTTACCACTGCCGTCTTCGTCGAAGCGGTCGAAGAGGGAGCGCCAGGCGGCTAAGAAGCCCCATAGACCGCTGCGGGGATGTTAGCAATTGCTATGAGTTGGGGGAGAGATGGAGATGGACCAGAATTCATTGAAGCCGATTGTACCGGAACGATCAGTATCGAACATTCTGTGCATGTGCTGTCAATATAAACCAAACATAACTCGTCGGGAAGGAGGAGGAATTGTAACCTAATCATCATACGAACGGTATGAGGATCAAAGGAAGTCCAATCCCCATTGACAAGTGCAGCTCGGAGCTCCTTCTCACTCAGCTGTCCACTGCCTACATTCAAAATCTCACTGTGAGCCCAAAGCACAGAAAAGTATTAGGAGTGCGCGCGGGGTAAAAACCAACCATCCTTATCCACAGCTTTAAATAGCGGGAACAATGTCGGGTCGACCCCCTGGGGTGGGGCAGGGGTGGGAGGTGGTCTTGAGACCGGCGGAGGTCGCTGCCCAATGTGTCCAGGAGGAGGACCACCGAATTGCCCGGGGGGCGGGGACTGGAACTGCTGGGGTCGCCCGGGCGGTGGCTGATTATACCCTTGCTGGCGGTAGGGGTCAGGGCGGGGGGACATTGGCTTCGCACCACCCCCGTACTTTGCTCCTGCTGGAGGTGGCCGATTCGGAGGGGGGCGGTTTTCGTAACCACCGCCTATCATTTGGGCGGCCTACCAGACATAAAGTTAAGAGCTCGTTCGTCGGCGGATAGAGCATGGTGGTAGCGGTAGTAGTGGTGGGTAGATGGAAGTTGGAACTTACCTGCTCTGGTTCTGCATGGCTGTGTAAATGATATAGAGGTTAGTGAGTCTCCCATACAAAAGAAATAAACAAAGAACAAGACAAAATGGTGAGTAGTATGAAAAGGGGCTAGGAAAAGCTCGCTTACGCTGGGAGAGCATCGGGATTCGAGTTATAGTAGGCCATTTTTTGGCGCCGGAATATATCTTCGTGGGTTAGCGGGGTCGGGGGCTGATCGAGCTCGACAATAACAAACGAGTATTAACCTCCGCGACAGGACGAACAAGGGAGAACTCGCGAGAGAAAGTTAGATAGGGTAGGTAGGCGGTATGATAGAAAACTAGGAGGAAACAGAAGGTTGTTGAGAAAAGTAAGCAGTCAGACGGAAGGAGGGCTGAAGTTGCTATATACCAAACTGAGCCGTAGGTAAGTGGGAATAGTGGGCGCGCAGGCGAGTCGTGGTGGGGAGATATTCTGGCGGCTGGGGTGATATTGGCTTGTCCGCTGTGGCTTGGTAATTTTCTTTCTATCATACCACCTAGGAAAAGTTCGCTCGACTGATATGAGGATGATGCTCCAAAGTGCCTCGAAGTGGGAGTTTGAGGCCGTAAAGAGACTCCTGGAGTCAGTTTTTGAGCCCTCCACTAGACGTTCCGTATGCGCTCCGGAACCGTAGAATTACTTGTATGAGGCGGATAAGAAATAACTCTCCACCGACCCCACCGAACCCACAAAGGGATAGTCTTTTTACACAATGCTGACATAATATGGATGCGTTTCCCACCAAGCTAGATACCCATGGATGTATCATACTCGGGTATGAGGGTATTTGGGGCGCGGTAGTACAAGGTCCCCCCCTTGCCTCCCCCCCCGGGTTGCCAAGCCTAGAAGCTCCAGTAACGATATAACGGAGAAAAAAATCCCAAACACAATATCTCACCAGCAAACACCGTGACTGGGACCGCGACCATGAAACAAAAGGGGATACGTGAACAGAATCCAGACAGTGTTCGGCGTGAGACAACACGCGATGAACGAATCAAGGTAGTTACCTTACAAGATGAGGCCGGATGGAATTGGACAAGGATTGGGGCACATTTGAACATTGACAGGTGAACATGTCAAAGGTAGGATTAAGGTTGATTTTTTTCTCTTTCACCATTTAGGTTCACTGTTGAAAAATAAAATAATAGCTAACATTTAGGCTAAGATCTATCAGCGGACTCAAGTGACTAGGACACCTTGCAATAGTAGACAAACTGGCCAGCCCCCAATATTCGATGAAGCTGAGAAGCAACGATTGAAAGCCTTTCTGATACATGATGCTAGAACCCGACCTCTCGGCTGGGAGGCCATATGTATAGAGATGAATTATGCATGCAGTACAGGTACTGTCAAGCGTGTCATGTATTCAACAGGATATCATCAGCATGTTCCTCGGCGGAAGTTCGTGATACATCCTGCAAATCACCCAATCAGAGTTGCTTGGTGCCAAGAGCGGTTGGATTGGACCTTTGATGATTGGCTAAGAGTGTTGTGGACCGACAAGTCCTCTTTTGCTACCCCAGGCTTCGGATTGCGACTATGGGTGATACAGAAGGCTTCAGAGAAGTATCATGAGGACTGTATCGACACCACCTTCGCATCTGGCTGAGAAACAAAAATAATTTGATGTGCTATTTGTAGCATACAAAAATCCAACGTTGTTTTTGTCCCTAGAGAGATTAATATAGACTCAGTCCTATATATTAAGACGCCTATGGAACCGCATTTAATCTCATTCTGGCATCAGTGTTGCGAGACATATGGCTGGATTGGCATAGTGGAAGATGGTGCTCCAGGTGAGAAGGGTGCTTCAAATCACTACCAGAGGTTAAATGACATGGAACAAATTAGGTGACCAGCACAGTCACCTGATTTGAATTTAATTAAAGCTCTCTGGATGGATGTGAAGGCAGAACAGGGTGAGACTTAGGATAGGATGGGTGATATTCCTACACTGGAAAACGTGTCAAATATGGTATGGCAGGGGATACCGGCATAGCGCTTGGAGGGTTTAATTCATAGTATACTAGGACGTTTACAGACGGTCATTGATGCCAGGGGAGGGCCGACACAGTATTCGTTAGTATATAGTATGGAAATTTAGAAACTGCACCCGACTTTTGTCCTTCACATATTTTTCTCATTGGATCTCACTCGAGCTTCCTACTTCATCCTAGTTCGTATATTACTAGCATACTTATTTAGTAAGTACACTTGACTTATGGTAACCCCCGAGTACTCGCGGTATGGGTAAAGTATTGGAACAAAGAGGTGAGGTAAATATTGGTATGAGGAATAGAAAAAAGAGCTTGTTTTCCTGCGTACCCAGCGATCTGAATGAAGGAAATTTTAAATTGGCCATCTTGATCCCATTTGTTCCAATCCTTTACCACTACCGCGAGTACTCAAGTATTAGGGTGTAAGCAAAAGTCTGTCGAAGCTTATTCCAGCTGGTCGAAATTACGTGTGTGTAATGTGAATTATGCAACTGAATAGTCCATAGACAATGATTTTTGATGAAGGAAAAAAGTCTGTCAAACTCTTGGCGCTGTGGCTGGAGCATACAGCATGTTCTGAGTGGTTGCCAGTGAGAAGGCCCTAGGGCCAATTACAGGGACTTCAATGCACACCCTTTATCCCAGGTACAGTCGCGTTTGAAAAGTTATAACTATACAGGTAGCTGTGGCTGTGTTGCAACCATTGCCATAGTATTGTCGGGGACAAAAATAACGGCGGTATCAATGGGGGAAAATCTTCAGCAATGACAACAGCCTCCACCACCAACCCCACTATCATGAAAACCAAAAAAAAAATAGAAAAATGTAAATATATAGTAGAAATTAATATTTGATATACCATCCATCAGCCTTAATAATTGCCTCGATTCTATCCACCATTAACCCTGCGAAAGTAGTAAAAACCTTTGGGTTCAAAAGTTCCCAACAATTAGTGATTGCCTCCTCTATTGCCTTCTTGACCACATTGACATCACCCCTCATAATATATAGCTCAGGATAGTTCTTATAAAGCTTATCTTTCACCAGAGACCAAACATTTTCAATTGGACTGAGATCTTGTGAATAGGTAGGAGTTTCTATAAGAGCAATTCCCTGTCTTCTGAGCCATCTCCTAAAAGGCAAGTATGTCTTAGCATTGTCAATGATAAAAAATACCTCTTCCTCTCCAACGTTTTCCCTGATGTCCTCCCATATCCTTAGAAAGTCATAATGATCATAGACATCAATAATTGACTTTCCAGTAACTCCACCCCTAGTAGAAGAAGGATCAGGAAAAACAGGTAAAAAAAGACCATGAGTTTGACCATAAAAACAACCAATCATCATCTGGCTAATCCCTCTCTCCCCTCTCCTAGCAGTAAGTTCAATACAATCCTTATTTCACTTCTCATTTGGGTATCTAAATACCCATTTTCTCCTCTTTCCTCCACCCCTATCACAGATACCTCACCACCCCACATTGCTTTCCTTCTCCACATCTCTCTTGTCCAATGCCTATAGGCTAACGCCCATTCCAACCTCTCCTGAGTCAGGTCTTCATCCAAATAAACTCTCTCTTGTGCCACGCATTTTTTAAGATTCTTTTGTTCAATTCTTCTCTTCACTGTCTTAGTAGAAACATTGTGTGCAACTTTTTTTGCAATCCCAAAATAGGTAGTGTGGTGATTTTTGGAAGCTTCCTCAACCATGGATTCATCCTGCAACTTGGTATTCTTAGGATGTCTTTCTCTACACTTATTCTTCTTGCCCTCTTGATATCCCTTTGCAATTGTCCTTCTGACAGTGGTGGAAGGAATGTTAAGGTAGTGAGAAATTTGCCCAGATCTCATTTGAGGCTCATGTAACCCAAAGATTCTCCCCCTGGTAAACTGAGCGAGATACTTGAAGGGAGTAGGTTTTTTGGCATGACGGCAAACAATAGGAGGCATAGTTTATTGAAAATAATAATGATTGGATAGGATTATTTAGTTTTGGTTGATTTGGAGGGATTTGTTTGGATGGTATAGCAAGTGCGGAGTGATGAGAAGGGGTGCGTTGCCATCGATTGTTAAACCGCCATTATTTGTGTCCTCCGACAATCTAATAGCTAGCATTGAGCCCAACAATGTCCAACTTTCAGATCCAGAATTAGTTTATTCGGAGTGGAGGAATCTGCAATTGAGTTCAGGATTGCCAAGGCTCCTCCTAAGGTCTAAAGACACCCCACCAGAGTAGATAGCAATTTCATGAGTTTTAATTGGACAGAGACATATCAATACTATTAAGTAGCTAGCAATAAGCCTAACAACTTAAGTGTCCTGTTTTCTGATATAGGATTGTATTACCCTAGCGGGAATAGCTTACCAAATATTTAAGAGTGAGGTATATGGCTTCATAGGATGACCTTATATCCAAACCTATGCTCCCAAAGTTATGAGCTTCCTAGAGGCATCTGGAAGATGACTCAGAACACTAGATAAGAGCATGTTTTAAGATATGTCTAACTGATTGGAACTATATTTAGAGAACACTACACCTCTCATTTTCTAGTTGCATATCCATATTGTTGCATAATGCTTTGATAGCTGGATATCAGAACTGATCACTCCATATTCCATATTACTATTAGTATGTAGGCATTTGGATAGCATATTCATATATAGTCTATCATGACGAAGAGATCGAAGACTGTCTACTGGTGGAGTGGGGACGCCCTCAGATAAAATAGCAGTTAGGGAGATTCTCTGAGGTGGGTTAAGCAAGTTTGCAGGGTCAAACGGTGTTCGCACTTTGTTCTGACAGACTGAATTGTTAAGAAGATACTTCTTAACTAAAGAAGCTAAAGTAGTATGAACATTAGTATAAATGTTAGGCCTCGCCCCCGGTGGTTGAAGAATTATAAAGTAACAGAGAAAAGACCTTAACAATATAAGAAGTTATATTTTAACTCTTTGATATTTGATTACACTTTATTACTTTACCTTTATCAAATAATTACCTACGAGCCTTTCTGACTATTGTTCTATTGTCTCAAATATCCTTGGCCTAGTTAGCTCAGAATCCTACCATGTTAGCTAACTCATAACAGATTGATTGTTAGGCTGTGGAGGAATCAGCCTTTAAATCTAGAGATCGACAGCTCTGTAGCTTTATGAAAAATAGTCCTGTAGGGATAAATCTTATAACCGGGTATAGCTAGTGTTGAGCCCAGCTACCTCCAGATCTCAGATTTAGGACATGGATGTGTTTACTGATTGTAGTACAGTGTTACAGCTAGTGCCAGGAAAGGTAAATATTGAGTATTGTGATGAAAGCAGAGTACATCAGGTCACATTTAAGGCTAAGTACTAAGAAACTAGTATTAACTAACCGGAAAGTGTTATGGCTCTCATATACTTTCAGACTAGAATGAGGTAGCATTTTCACATACTGAAAGATGAGATTCTGAAAATTGAACTTATAGTAACTGACCTCAGAGCTAGAGTTCATTATGGGACCTTCAGAGTCCTGAACAATGCAGGCTCCCACCTGTTTTCCCTGCTCCACCCGGCCCAATGTTCTGGGAAGAGTGTATATTTTTCGCATTCCCTGCACCTGTCTCTACCTAAACCTCAACTCTATCCACCCTCCCAACTGGTGCCTATTAAAAGTTGGTAGTGACAAATGGGAGCCATTCAGGGAAGGAGTACGGGTGGAACCCAGATGGGAGTGGAGTGGGAATAATGTGAAAAATACTGACCCTAAGCCAGGCTAAGGGTAGGGCCTAGCCAGTGAAAACCCAGCCTGCCTTGCCCTGTGATATACACCATTCAGAGCTAGCAGGATACTTAATGCACAATTGAGATTAAGTGTACAATAGCTTTCTTACCAGGTGCCAGCACTAACTAAATTTTCTTTGCCAAGTAATTCTGCTTACATGTCCTTGGGGAAGGTATCCAGCATACTAAGTACTGGTAAATTATTAGATACGATAGTATTGAGGTATAAGTCTGAATGTATGAGAGGAAGCCTGGCTTAGTTCAAGTTGAATATGTCGGAATGAAACTCAAAGTATCGAATAGTTTCCAGACGCACCAGGTGCAACTAGAGGTGACATTTGGGTAAAGAGTACATAGGATGTACAGAGTGAAGAGTTTAGAATCAGAGAGTCTGTATCTAATATCATTATACCTGACACAGTATATCATTTTGCTGATAAAATTACAAACTGATCACTCTATATTCCATATTACTATTGGTATTGAGCCATATATATATATATAATCTATCATAATCAAGAGATTAATAACTGTTATTAGTGGAGTGAGGATACTTGCAACCGGTACAGGTACTATAGTTATTGATGGATTTCCTTTAGGATTAGTTTAGTTTCAGGATACGAGCCTTGTGGCTGTAGCCTTGTTATGTAGGAGGTATTGTTTGATACCTAGTTGTTTTATGTTTGGTTTCGGAATACGAGATTGTGCCTCTCCCTAATTGTGTTTCAGAAGTATTATTTGATACTTGGGTTGTTTGAAGTTTTGTTTCAAGGGATCATTTGATACCTTGAATATTATATGTATTGTTTGATGGTATTGATTTGATATCATAGTTGTTGTAGGATACGAGCTGTGCTCGTAGGAGTAAGGCTTTAGAAAAAGCCGGCCATGTACTTAAAGGCTGCATCTTTCGGACTTAGAAAGGGCAGACTTCGACAGACAGAGTTTTCAATATACTTGGTTGGATAGTTATCTCTTCAGTTCGCCACAATAGTGAGAAGCTGCCAAATACTTCAAGATCTTAGTGATATAGTAAAAGGTTTTCTCTAACAACCTTTCGGAGCCTCCGCTTGATCAATCCGCCTATGCCACTCTTTGGCTAGGATTTCAAGTGTACAACCCGGGACGGTTTCTTAAAGGTTCTCAGTGTACCGAGAACCGATAAGGAAACGTTACAATACTCCTGAATGAAATAGCAGTTTGAAAGACCCTCTCAGTTGAGCTTGACAGGTTTTCAGGGTGAAATAGTGTTTACACTTTGTTCTGACAAACTGAATTGTTAAGAAAATCCTTGTTGACTAAAGAAGCCGAAGTAGCATGAACATTTGTATAAATAGTAGGCCTCCCCCTGGTGGTTGAAAAATCATCAAGCAACGGAGAAGAGACCTTAACAATATAACAAGTTAGTGAGATATATTTTAACTCTTTTATATTTGACTACGCTTTATTGCTTTACCTTTATCAAACAATTACCTATAAGCCTTTCTGACTATTAATGCATTGTCTCAAATATTCTCAGCCTAGTGAGCCTTGAATCCTACCGTGTTAGCTACCCTGTAACAATCGTTTTCATACCTTGATCTTTTTTTGTATTGTTTTATGATAGAAATTTGATATTATTGTATTTTAGAATATGGGGTATGCTTGTAGGAATAAGGCTTTGAAAAAGCTACCTTGTGTATTTAAAAACTGAATTTTTCAGACTTAAAATGTGCAAACTTCAAGTTCAACAAACAGAGTTTTCAATATGCTTGATTGAGTAGTTATCATGTTAGTTTGACAGAATAGTGAGAAGGTACCAAATACTTCAAGATCTTGGCAATATCCTAAAAGCTTTTATCTGAACAACCTTTGAAGCTTCTGCTTAATCAATCCACCTAGAACTCTCTTTGACTAGGATTTCAAGTACACAACTTGGAATGCTTTCTTGCAGGTTTCAGAATACTGAAATCAATAAGGAAATATTACTATACTTGTGTATATGAAATTATATCCACTCTCTGCTTCCCTTTTCTCCAACTTGTTAACTATTTGACTAAGTCAAACATTATCCTATGTTCCGATTATTCATACTTTGATCATAAGATCCTGAGTTTTGCAACTTGCAGCAGATTAAATTTCACACTATTGAGAGTTATATGTTTTTAATCAGGCATCTTTCCCCTCCTATGCATCTTAGTTAGCTAGCCAAGTATACTTGAAAAACTGTACTTGCGATGTTAAAGCGTTTTTGAAAAATACCAATATTGCATACCAACAAAATTTGTACTTTTTGCTGGGATTTAGGCAGTATGCAATATCAGACTTTTTTAAAAATGCTTCAACATTTTGAGTACTGTTGAGACTGGATAGGCTGTTGGGGATAATGGTCTCACTCTGTGGTATGCGTTGGAAAATTTGCTTTTTTTATATAGAAATTGTCCTAAGGGAGTTTTGAAGTTGAGAGGCAGTTACAAGATTTGGTGCCAAGCTGTGTTTATATAAATTTATGTCACACAAGCTGTGGCCTTGGCACTGGGACCTTGACGTTCTGTACCGAATTTCTCTCTGATTCTCTCGTTCCGAGACCCCCATCTCCCCCCAGCTGGCACAGTGCTTGTTATACTTTTTATTTTACTTCATTCACTTCAACCAAGCACAACGAACTCATATCAGAATCTGATGAATCATTCAAATGAATTTTGGTTATTCGGCTATGGGTAAGGCAACGGAACTAATAGGGAGGAAAATCCACATAGAAAGGAGAAGAATATTGCTATCGTGATGGATGCAGCTTCCTCCTCGGTGGTCTGGGCGGGATTTTTTTTTCTAATCCCGAACTCGTGATCTAGAAGCCTCATCTGGAAGCCGCCGCCAGATTATGGTGAGATGATTTACGATGTGTACCTTACGTATCACGCTCGAGTTTTCAATCGTACTCACACCTGATGTTCGTAGATCGTCAAGTCCCGGGCTATATTAAAGGCAAGCTGGTAGGTGCATGCAGTCCCCCTACAAACGCTCCGCGTTTGATTTGTGGGAATCGCCTGCTTGGGGGTGATCTATACTAACTAGACTAATTTCCGGTGGCTTCGCGCCTGTTATGTACATTAGTTCGATACTTGTTTGATGGATATCGTTAGAGATGAAACTTTTTTTAACTCTTGTTTTTTACCATGGCAGGATTTGTGAGAAGGTTTTGGCAATCCAGGTAAGGAACATATCCTCCCTTTGTGAATTCCATGGCAGGAGGGGAAATGGCAGATTTTGGTATTTCGGGGCCTTTTGCTTGATGTCGGGCGTCTGGACCCTCAGCTTGTGCGAGAACGGGATGAGAAGGGAGATAGCTGACCAGACGAACCCAGCGAGGACCACCGTGGAACGCCAGAGGCGTACGTGCAGATTCTATAACATCCGTTATTATGGAGCCCCGTGAACCGGGATTCCCGGCGGCGTCGTTTTTGAATATTGACCATGGTATCTTTAGACCTGGGCGAGTAGTTACGTTGATCGAGAGATCTTACTGGGAGGCGCTGAGCGATCATGTGAATACGATGGATCCAAGATATGTGCAATCGGATGGCCTACTGACCATTACAAGGATTTTGAAGACGATGACCAGGTATGGGGTATGGCCTACAGAATCAAGGCCAATCGAGTAGAAGACGTAATGAGGTATGAAGGATAAGAGTGAACGAGAAATGATAGAATTTCGAGTAGAGAGGGTTTCTCTCAAATCTCCTAAGGATGGCTGACCATGATTACAGGGAGTTGAACATTCGGGAAATAAACGGGTATAGCATCCGGAACGACGTCGAGGTATTTTCGGTGCGTCCTCAACGAAGCTAATAATTCCTCTAGTATCTAGTTCGTGGGGAGAAAGGCATAGAAAATGCTGACCTTCTCTGCTTGGTTTCAGCCCGAGCCAGGGGCCTCGACAATCAAGGCCCTGGTGTATATAGGTACACCCGATAACCCGCAATTTATCGCACGTAAGAGGGTTCCAGGGCTCGACGAACTTGCGCAACATATATTCAACTCTCGAGGGCCGTCAGGTGAAAACCGTGATTATCTATACAACCTACACAAATCGTTGGTGGGTCTTTACCCAGCAGCCCACGATCACCATGTTAGTCGTTTATTCCACCGCGTTGTCGCAATAGAGGCCGAGAATAAGACCAAACACTCTGGTGAGCACGAGGCAGTGGACCCGGGCACAGCGGGCCGGAGGAGCAAAGATAAACAGGAGGAGGTGGAGGGTTGAGGGCTGTTTCATGGTGGTCATTATCGTTTTAGAAAGAAAAAAAATGCATCGCATTCTGATATTGCCTCCAGAAAGGGAGAGAGATTGGTTGACACAAGAGAAACATTGATCCCCTGCATCCCCGTTTACAGTTTTGAAGGAATTGAAAGCGCTATTGCCTACTTAATCTTGATCCTACCTACCGTACCTTGATGATAGAAACGGGTACGGAACTGGGTGGGAGGCTTTTAATACCCACCACCACCACCCCAGTTGCCCCCACCACCATAGCCGCCGCCACCACCGCCATATCCACCACCACCACCACCGTATCCACCGCCACCACCACCACCACCACCCGGGCGACGATCGCTAGCCCTGTCAACACGAATCCTACGGCCATCGAGTCTAGAAGGTTGCGTTGAAGCTTAGCTGGGGAGCTTCAGTGCTAGTGGGAGGCGAAAGTACATACTCCACGTCATTCATTGCATTGATAGCAGATTCAGCGTCGCTTTCATTAGTGAATCTCACAAAGCCGAACCCACGGGATCTGCCAGTGTCACGGTCCTTTACGACTGTCTAACACAAAAGATGTTAGCAACAGGCTGAAATACGAACTGGAAACGCCAAGTTGAAGGGGAAAGAAAATAAAAGACATACCGCCTCTTCCACCTCACCGAATTCTTCGAACTTTGTCCTCAAGGCGGTATCGTCGGTGTGCCAGGCAAGACCTCTATTGAACATTAATTTATTTATTTTAACGGTTGAGGGGGTAGTGGCTTATTGCTAGATACGACTGTGGGGGCGGGACAGCTTGACCCGGGCACAATGAGAAGGAAAAGGATAACGAGGGATTGGGTAGGAGGAGTGAAATGCGGACAACGAACCCGATGAAAAGTTTAGCCATTTTTCTGAGGTCGTTACAAACTGATTTGGGGGACGAGAATAACTGAGCGCACAATTTAACATCAAGGGAGCACTATGCCCGGGCGGTCGCCCGTGATGGGAAGACGGTGGGGAGAAAATGCATGCCTGAACGTCTCCAAAGGAGGACAAAAATGTGAACTTGTGAACTTAAGTTGTGTTTTTAGAGTGAAAGAGAATTGTCTTTGAAGAAACC
>Ga0307509_10000698_pt1 | contig 57430 bp, 53 predicted proteins | sample 10_EM_MG_FD_202245 | JGI IMG/M metagenome (GOLD analysis project Ga0307509, IMG submission 202245) | Populus trichocarpa ectomycorrhiza microbial communities from riparian zone in the Pacific Northwest, United States - 10_EM | ecosystem: Host-associated > Plants > Roots > Unclassified | place...
CTGCCACCGATTCTCCGTTCGGCAGCCTGGGCAGCATGCTGCCGCTGGTGCTCATGTTCGTGGTGCTGTACTTCGTGATGATCCGCCCGCAGATGAAGCGCCAGAAAGAGGCCAAGGCGATGATCGATGCGCTCGCCAAGGGCGACGAGGTCGTCACCACCGGCGGCATGCTGGGCAAGATCAGCAAGATCGGCGAGACCTTTCTGACCGTCGAGATCGCCACCGGCGTCGAGATCCAGGTGCAGCGTGGTGCCGTGGTGCAGGTGCTGCCCAAGGGCACCGTGAAGTAAATCGTCGGCCGCGAGGCCGAGCGCGCGTTGGCGCTGATCGATGGGTGTGAGATCGTCCGCACCAAGGAAAGACCTGATGAATCGCTACCCCGCCTGGAAATACGCGCTGCTCGTGATCGCCCTGCTCGTCGGGCTGATCTACACGCTGCCCAACTTCTTCGGCGAAGCGCCGGCCGTGCAAGTCAGCAGCGGCAAGGCCACGCTGAAGCTCGACGCCGCGATGGCGCCGCGCATCGAGGAGGTGCTGGCCAAGGCCGGCCTGAAGCCCGACTTCGTGCAGTTCGAGGGCAACTCGGTCAAGGCCCGCTTCGCCGACCTCGACGCGCAGCGCAAGGCCAAGGACGCGATCAACGCGGCGCTCAACCCCGATGCCAACGACCCGAGCTACATCGTCGCGCTGAATTTGCTGTCGCGCTCGCCGCATTGGCTGACCGCGGTGCGCGCGCTGCCGATGTTCCTCGGCCTCGACCTGCGCGGCGGCGTCTACTTCCTGATGCAGGTCGACATGAAGTCGGCGCTGACCAAGAAGGCCGAGGCGCTGACCGGCGACATCCGCACGCTGCTGCGCGACAAGAACCTGCGCCATGCCGGCATCACGCGTGACGCCAACAACGTCGACGTGCGCTTCCGCGACCGTGAGACGCTGACCGCTGCGCGTGCGCTGCTGCAAGAGCAGCTGCCCGACCTGCAATGGGTCGAGACGCCCGACGGCACCGACGTCAAGCTCAGCGGCAGCCTCAAGCCCGAGGCCGCCAAGCGAGTTCAGGACACCGCGATCACGCAGAACATCACGACGCTGCACAACCGCGTCAACGAGCTCGGCGTGGCCGAGCCGGTGATCCAGCAGCAAGGCCCCGACCGCGTCGTCGTGCAGCTGCCCGGCGTGCAGGACACGGCCAAGGCCAAGGACATCATCGGCCGCACCGCGACGCTCGAGCTGCGCATGGTCGACGACAGCGCCGAGGCGATCGCCGCGGCCACCGGCGCGGGCCCGGTGCCCTTCGGCACCGACCGCTTCGTCGAGCGCAACGGCAGCCCGCTGATCGTGAAGCGCCAGGTCGTGCTGACCGGCGACAACCTGACCGACGCCCAGCCCGTTTTCGACGGGCAGACCCACGAACCAGCGGTGGGTCTGACGCTCGATGCGAAGGGCGCGCGCCTCATGAAGGATGTCTCGCGCGACAACGTCGGCAAGCGTCTGGCGATCCTGCTGTTCGAGAAGGGCAAGGGCGAGGTCGTGACGGCGCCGGTGATCCGCAGCGAGCTCGGGGCGCACTTCCAGATCACTGGTCGCATGACGGCGGCCGAGGCCAACGACACCGCGCTGCTGCTGCGCGCCGGCTCGCTGGCCGCGCCAATGGACATCATCGAAGAGAAGACCATCGGCCCCAGCCTGGGCGCCGAGAACATCACCAAGGGCTTCCACAGCGTGGTGTTCGGCTTCGCGGCGATCGCGATCTTCATGTGCATTTACTACCAGCTGTTCGGCGTGGTCTCGACACTGGCGCTGGGCTTCAACCTGCTGCTGCTGCTGGCGGTGCTGTCGATGCTGCAGGCGACGCTGTCGCTGCCGGGCATCGCGGCGATCGCGCTGACGCTGGGCATGGCGATCGACTCGAACGTGCTGATCAACGAGCGCATCCGCGAAGAGCTGCGCGGCGGCGCGGCGCCGCAGACGGCGATCCACACCGGCTACGAGCGTGCGTTCGCGACGATTCTCGACTCCAATGTCACGACGCTGATCGCCGGCCTGGCGCTGCTCGCGTTCGGCTCAGGCCCGGTGCGCGGCTTCGCGGTCGTGCATTGCCTGGGCATCATCACGTCGATGTTCTCGTCGGTGGTGTTCTCGCGCGGGCTGGTGAACCTCTGGTACGGCCGCCAGAAAAAGCTCAAGGGCGTGGCCATCGGCCAGGTCTGGAAGCCGCAGGCCGACGTGCCCGCGGTGAAGACCTGACCGCACTGCAAGAGCACAAGGACAAGACATGGAGTTCTTCAGATTCAGGCGCGACATCCCGTTCATGCGGCACGCGCTGGTGTTCAACATCATCTCGGCCGTGACCTTCCTGGCCGCGGTGTTCTTCCTGGTCACGCGCGGGCTGCACTTCTCGATCGAGTTCACCGGCGGCATCAACATGCACGTCAGCTACGCGCAGACGGCCGATGTCGAGAAGGTCCGTGGCGCGGTCGATAAGCTGAACTTCGGCGAAGTCCAGGTGCAGAACTTCGGCAGCTCGCGCGACGTGATGATCCGGTTGCCGGTGCCCAAGACCATCAAGCAGACAGAGGTCGTCGCCAGCGTGTTCGACTCCCTGTGCAAGGCCGAGAGCGGCACCGTCAGCACGAAGGAAGTGCGCAGCGACAAGGGTGAGGTGTCCACCCGCCCGGTGTGCTCGGCCGGTGCGCAGGAGCCGCTCGCCCAGCAGAGCGTCGAGTTCGTCGGCCCGCAAGTCGGCAGCGAGCTGGCGATCAACGGCGCGTACGCGCTGGCCGCGGTGGTGATCGGCATCATGATCTACCTCGCGATCCGCTTCGAATGGAAGTTCGCGGTCGCGGCCATCGTCGCCAACCTGCACGACGTCATCATCATCCTGGGCTTCTTCGCGTTCTTCGATTGGGAGTTCAACCTCACCGTGCTCGCGGCGGTGCTGGCGGTGCTGGGCTACTCGGTGAACGAGTCGGTGGTGATCTTCGACCGGATCCGCGAAGCCTTCCGGCGCTACCGCAAGATGAACACGCACGAGGTCATCGACCACGCGATCACCAGCACGATGAGCCGCACCATCATCACCCACGGCAGCACGCAGATGATGGTGTTGTCGATGCTGATCTTCGGCGGGCCGACGCTGCACGGCTTCGCGATCGCGCTGACCATCGGCATCCTGTTCGGCATCTACTCGTCGGTGTTCGTCGCCGCGGCGATCGCGATGTGGCTGGGCGTCAAGCGCGAGGACCTGATCAAGGCCGGGCCTGCCAAGGAGCTCGATCCCAACGATCCGAATTCCGGGGCGGTGGTGTAGAGTCTGCGAAGCGCCTTCGCAGTCCAGGACACACCCACCCCACATGTCGACCCCCGCGAACCCGACGGCATTGGCCCAGCAGGCACGCAGGTCCTATGTTGAGGGGCTGTTGGCGGGGCTGCCCGCAGTGGTTCAGGCCATCGACCAGGGCGCGCGCATCCTGGTGAGCAAGGTCGCCGAGCCGGCGGTCGCGATGAAGCGGCGCGAGCTGGTGCCCGAGCTGCAGAAGTCCGGGCCCTACTGGTTGCAAGGCATGACCTCGATGCTGCGCACCGCGCGCGTCACCGGCATGCTGTCCGCCACCCGGCCGGGCGACCTGCCGCTGCCGGCCAGCCGCCACGCCAAGCTCAGCCTGGTCGACGACGACACCATCGAGCACGAGATCATCAGCTCGCGCCTGGCGCTGGCGATGATGGACCGGGCCTCGTGGGAGTTCACCGACCTGCGCTCGCGCATGACGGTGCTCGAAGGCCGCGAAGAGCTCGATACCAATGACGTGCTGCGCCCGCACGTGCTCGCGCGCATCGTCACGGCTTCGTGGCGTGCCGCCGGTCTCAGCCTGGACATCTGGCGCCAGGTCCAGGGCATCGTGCACGAAGAGTTCGCGCTGTTCTCGGAAGAGGGCTACCACGAGACGAATCGCTATCTGCTGGAGCGCCAGGTCCTGCCCGACGTCGACCTGCGCCCCTTCATCCGCCGCTCGCGCAACGCGTCGGGCAGCGGCGGCTACAGCGGTGCGTCGACCGGCGGCTTCGTGACCTCGCGCAGCGGCGTCGGCCGCGACGAGGTCGGCGAAGAAACCCGCATGATGACGCGCGCGGCGGGTCTGGTGCGCGGCGTCGACCATGCCGAGGCCGTGCTCGGGCGACTCAACCGGTTGGTCGGCAAACAACTGCCGGGCTTCGGCGCGACCGTGCACGACCGGCCGGCGGTGCCGGCATCGCCCGGGCTGCGAACCGCGATCAACGACGCGCAGCAAGGCATCGCGCGACGCCTCGCCAGCAGCGCGGGTGCACGCACCGTGCCGGGCGCCCATGTCAGCACGCCGGCGCTGCTCGAAGAGCTGAACCAGCGCAAACAGGCGCTGAAGAGCGCGGCGGCAACGCCGGTCGAACGCGCCACTATCGAGATCGTCGCGCTGCTGTTTCAGGCCATCCTGACCGAAGAGCGCATCCCGACTGCGGTGCGGGTCTGGTTCGCGCGCCTGCAGATGCCGGTGCTGCGCGTGGCCGTCAGCGAGCCCGATTTCTTCGCCACCATCGACCACCCGGCGCGCCGCCTGATCGACCGCATGGGTTCGTGCGTGATGGGTTTCGACGCGACCACGCGCGCGGTCGGCGACATCCTCGAGAAAGAGATCAAGCGCGTCGTGCAGGTCGTCGAGGCCTATCCCGACACCGGCCGGCGCGTGTTCCAGACCGTGCTGGTCGAGTTCGAGAAGTTCCTCGAGCACTATTTCAAGAACGAGAACGAGGCCTCGCGCAAGGGCGTGTCGCTGGCGCAGCAGGTCGAGCAGCGCGAGACGCTGGCCATTCAATACACGATCGAGCTGCGCAAGATGCTCAACGAGGTGCCGGTGCAGGAGGGCGTGCGCGAGTTCCTGTTCCATGTGTGGGCCGATGTGCTGGCGATGACGGCCGTCAAGGCCGGCAACCAGAGCGACGCGACCAAGGACATGAAGCGCGCCGCCGCCGACCTGATCTGGTCGGCCAGCGCCAAGGTCTCGCGCGAGGAGCGCGCGGAGGTCATCCGCCGACTGCCGCCGCTGCTGAAGACGCTGCGCGACGGCATGGAGCACGCCGGCGTGCCGGCCGACAAGCAGGACGAGCACATCCAGCGCCTCAACAACTCGCTCGCGGCAGCCTTCACCGCGAAGACGGCGGCGATCCCGCACGAACGCCTCGAGGAGCTGATGGCGCGGCTCGAGACGCTGGAAGAGTTGCTGCCCGAGGCCGCCGACCTCGAGATCGACGAATCGATGGTGCTCGACCTGTCGGGCCACGAGAGCTCCGAGCTCGAGGTCGTGGCCGAAGGCGGCTCGATGCCCACGCCGGCGATGCTCGCCTGGGCGCGCGAGCTGCAGGTCGGCAGCTGGTATATGCTGGACTACCGCAACCGCAACGAGGCGGTGCAGCTGGCCTGGCAAGGCATGCGCCGCCAGCTGGCGCTGTTCGTGTCGCCGCAAGGCCGTGGCGTGCTGTTCCAGCAGAACCGGCTCGCGGCCTTTCTGCAGGCCGGCCTGCTGGTGCCGGCCCAGGACGAGTCGTTGACGGTGCGCGCGACGCGCAGCGCGATGGCCAAGATCGATGGGGACCCGTCAAGACTGTTGAATTGACAAGGGCCGCACACGGCGGCTCGCAGTTGCGCGCCGGGGAATCAGTGAATCAAGCGGTCTTCCGCGTCGACGAACAATTCGTCGAGGATCAGCGCGTCGGGCTCTTCGCCCAGGCTCCAGAACACCATCAGCACGATGATCTTCAGGTCTTCGAGGTCGAGCGGGCCGCCGGGTATCGCGCTGGCACGGTCGATCACCATTTCGCGCATGGGCGGCGGCAGCACGCCGGCTGATTCGAGGAAGCTGATGAAGCCGATGGAGTCTTCGCCGAGGTGGTCCTGTTCAGCGACGGAGTAGACCCGCAGACTGGCATCGCCCTGCTCGCCGACATACGACTGCGCGGCCGTGGCGACACCATCGAGCCACGACAAGGCTTCCTGGATTTCATCCGACTCGAAGCCCACCGACGACAGCTTGCGGGTCAGCTGACCATGCTCTGGGCAGGCATCGGGCCGCCAGTAGTTTTCGTACAGGTACACGAGCACATCGAACATGAATCCACTATACCGCAGCAACCGGCGCGCGAACGTTCCGGTTCGTGTGCCACTTGTCGCGATGCGGTCATGCCCGGCCGCGCGTCACGCGCTGAAACAATTGGCCCGGCAGGCGGGCGACTTGGCCGTCGAGTTCGAGGTCGAGCAGGGCCACGCTCAGCGTAGACGAGCTGTGGCCGGTGCGTGCCACCAGTGCGTCCAGCGTCACCGGATCGAAGCCCAGTGCCTCGAGCAGCAGGTCGGGTGGCGCATCGGTCGCCGAAGCGGGAGCCGCCGCGGCACCCGGCTGCCGCAATTCTTCGAGGATGTCCTGCGCAGTCTCGACCAGCTTGGCGCCTTGCTTGATCAGCGCGTGGCAGCCGCGCGACTGCGGCGAATGGATCGAGCCGGGGATCGCGAACACGTCGCGACCGGCCTCGTTGGCCAGGCGCGCGGTGATCAGCGAGCCCGATTGGAGCGCCGCCTCGACCACCAGCGTACCCTGCGCCAGGCCCGCGATGATGCGATTGCGCCGGGGGAAGTTGTTCGGCAGTGGTGGCGTTCCAAGCGAGTACTCGCTCACGATCAAACCCTTGCTGGCAATGCGGTGGGCGAGACCCAGGTTGCGTTTGGGGTAGACGCGGTCGAGGCCGGTGCCGACCACCGCGACGGTGCTCGCAGCGCCTTCCAGCCCGCCCGCATGCGCGGCGGCGTCGACGCCCATTGCCAGGCCTGAGATCACGGTGAAGCCGCTGTGGCTCAGCTGGCTGGCAAAGGCGCGGGCGTTGTCGGCGCCTTGGGGCGTCGGGCTGCGGCTGCCGACGATCGCGACGGCACTCGCCTGCAGCAGTTCGATCCGACCTTGCGCATACAACAGCACCGGCGGGTCGGCGGCCTCCAGCAACGATGGCGGGTAGCGCGGGTCGCCCAGTGTGATGACGTCGCGTGGTTGCTCGGCGGACCCGGCCGTCAGCCATGCGAGCGTGGTGGTGACCAAGGTGCCCAGGTCGTCGGGGGCAGAAGCCAGCGCGGCCGCCTGCGCCGGGCCGACGACCTCGGCGCGCGCCGCCGTGGTGGCGGCCATCACCGCCTGCGGCGATCCGAAGGCGGCCAGCAGCTTGCGCGCCGATTCGCGCCCGACGTTCGGTGTTTCAAGCAGGCGCAGCCACGCGCCGAGTTCGTCGTCGTGGTCGATCACGAGGTGATCGATCCGAGGCGGGCAGCGATGGTGGACCCGTCGGCCCCGACGCTCAAGGCTGCGTGAAGCGGTCGCCCGCGCTGACGGGCTCTTTCACCGACAGGATCAGCGCGTACGACATTCGGTCGAAGACGCGGAACACGAAGAGCAGGCCGTGCCGTTCGTCGGGCAAGGTGATGGTCGGCCGCGACGGGTCGGTGCGGTCCTGCACCTTTTCGCCCTTGCTCAGCAGCGCCAGCACATGGCCGCGCTCCATGCCCTGCAACGCGCCGCGATTCAGTGCCACGATCTGGTTTTGGCCGGCGGTCAGCCCGTCGCCGTAGATCGAGACGATCTGGCCGTCGACCGGGCCTTGCGGCGCGTGCGGCGAGTAGTTGGTGAACTCGCGTGTCGGCACCAGCGACAGCCGGTCGCCCACGCCGATCTCCTGCTTGATGTTGGTCACGGTGAAGGTGGCCGGGACGATCTCGGTCTTGCCGTTCGCGTCGACGCGGGTCTCGCCGGGACGCGTGTATTCGGCCGAGCCGAGGTAGGCCGCTTCGAAGCCCAGCACCTCGCGCGTGGTCGGATCGAGCAGCGGCTTGGGTTCGCGGAAGACCCGGTAGTCGTTGCCGGTCAGGTCGCCGCGCACATAGGCAAGGTCGCCACGCGACAACAGCACGCGGCCCGCCTGGGTCGCGACGATGCGGGGCGATTGCTCCAGCTCGTTGGTCTGGAAGATCACCGCCTCGTTCAGAAAGGGTTCGATCAGGTTGAACGGGATCGACGCCAAGGCGTTCCCGTCAAGCGCCGACGAGCGCACGCGCGGCGACAATTTGCCGGTGCCGTTCGCGCCCAGCTGCTCACCCAGCCGCAAGCGCGCCCGGCCGCCGGTCTTGTCGAGGAACAACACCTGCCCCGGGTAGATCAGGTGCGGGTTGCGGATCTGGTCAAGGTTCATGCCCCAGAGCTCGGGCCAGCGCCACGGGCTCTTGAGAAAGATCTTCGAAATGCCCCAAAGTGTGTCGTGCGTCTTCACCGTGTAGGAGTCCGGCGCGTTCGGCGCCAGCTCTGACAACGCCACGCCGCCCTGTGCGACCTTCTGGGCGGTGCTGCGCTGCTGCGCGCTGACCGGCAGATCGGCCGCCTGCAGCGGGCCGGCCAGGCTGGCCGCGACGAGCGCCAACAGGCCCGTGGACACCGCGCCGATGGCCCGGCGCGTGTGAGTAGCGGATCGATCACGAGGGGTCATGTGGGAATCTCTCACAGCAGGAGAAAGAGGGAATGGGTGGCCTTCGACGCCTGCGCCATGGGGTTGTTGGGTCTCGTGCGCCATCTCGGCCGCAGTTCGGCGAAAATCCTCAATCAGTTTCACAGATTCTGCCCCTAAACCCTTGATATCGCAACGAAAGTGACCCCGACGCGGCTGCAGTGTGAGAGCCGTCACGGAGCTGAGCGTTGCGCCCGTCCCACAGCCCGCGCGGCGGTTACACCGCGTCACGTTCCTATCCATTTTTCGTATGGCCAAGCTTCAAATCCTGCGTTATCCCGACCCGCGCCTGCACCTGGTCGCCAAACCCGTCGCCCAGGTCGATGCACGCATCCGTCAGCTCGTTGCCGACATGCTGGAGAGCATGTACGACGCTGACGGCGTCGGGCTGGCGGCCACCCAGGTCGACGTGCACGAGCGCGTCATCGTGGTGGACACCTCGGAAGGCCGCGATGACCCGCGCGTGTTGATCAACCCCGAGATCACCCAGCGCAGCGAAGAGATGACGCTGGCCGACGAGGGCTGCCTGTCGGTGCCGGCCATCTACGACAAGGTGCCGCGCCACGCGAAGGTGACGGTGCGCGCGCTGGACCGCGACGGCAAACCGCAGGAGTTCGAGGCCGAGGGCTTGCTCGCCATCTGCGTGCAGCACGAGATGGACCACCTGGTCGGCAAGGTGTTCGTCGAGTACCTGAGCCAGCTCAAGCGCGACCGCATCAAGACCAAGATGCTGAAGAAGGCACGTGACGATGAGCGTGGTTGACCGCCGATGAGAGTCGCCTTCGCCGGCACGCCGGAGTTCGCGCAGGTCGCGCTGGCGCGGCTGCACGCGGCAGGGGTCGACCTCTGCCTTGTTCTGACCCAACCCGACCGCCCGGCCGGGCGTGGGATGAAGCTGCAGTCGTCGCCGGTGAAGCAGTTTGCCCAAGCGCACGGCATCACGGTGGCCCAGCCGCGCAGCCTGCGGCTGGACGGCAAGTATCCCGACGAGGCTGCGCTGGGTCGTGACGCGTTGGCCGCGGCGCAGCCTGATGTGCTGATCGTCGCCGCCTACGGCCTGATCCTGCCGACATGGGTGCTCGAACTGCCGCGCCTGGGCTGCTTGAACATCCACGCCTCGCTGCTGCCGCGCTGGCGCGGTGCCGCGCCCATCCACCGCGCGATCGAGGCCGGCGACACGCGCACCGGGATCACCATCATGCAAATGGACGCCGGCCTGGACACCGGCGACATGCTGCTGGTGGAAGCGATGGCCATCGCGCCCGACGACACCACCGCGACCCTGCACGACAAGCTCGCCCCGCTGGGCGGTCGCCTGATCGTCGAGGCGCTCGAGCTCGCGGCCTGCGGCGGTCTGACGGGCCAGCCGCAGCCGGGCGAGGGTGTGACCTACGCACACAAGATCGCCAAGACCGAGGCCGCGATCGACTGGCGCGACCCGGCGGCGCTGATCGAACGCCGGTTGCGCGCGTTCGACCCGTTCCCGGGCGCCACCGGCATGCTGGACGGCGACACGATCAAGTGCTGGCGCGGCGTCGCGGTGCGCGGCGCCGGCGCACCCGGCACCGTCATCGCGGTCGATGACGAAGGCATCACCGTGGCCTGCGGCGACGGCGCGCTGCGCCTGACCGAGCTGCAGCGCGCCGGCGGCAAGCGACTCACCGCCGCGGCCTTTCTGCAGGGTTATGCGATCGCGACGGGCATGGTGTTCGAACCGCACGGTGGTTGAACTGTTGGCCACGGGCCGCATCTGAGGGGTTCTGCTCAACCTCGGAGACCACTCGATGTTCAACCTGCTGAAGACCGCGGTGCTGATGGCCGCGATCACCGCGCTGTTCATGGCGATCGGTTCGCTGCTGGGCGGGCGCCAGGGCATGATGCTGGCGCTGGTCGTCGCGCTGGGCATGAATTTCTTCAGCTACTGGTTCTCGGACGCGCTGGTGCTGAAGATGTACAACGCCAAGCAGGTCGACGAGACCTCGGCGCCGCAGTTCTACCGCATGATCCAGGAGCTCGCCCGCAACGCGCAGCTGCCCATGCCCAAGGTCTACCTGATCGAAGAAGACGCACCGAACGCGTTCGCCACCGGCCGCAACCCCGAACACGCCGCGGTTGCCGCGACCACCGGCATCCTGCGCGTGCTGACCGAACGCGAGCTGCGCGGCGTGATGGCGCACGAGCTCGCGCATGTGCGGCACCGTGACATCCTGATCAGCACCGTCAGCGCGACCATGGCCGGTGCGATCTCGATGCTCGCGAACTTCGCGATGTTCTTCGGCGGCCGCGACAGCGAGGGCCGTTCGACCAACCCCGTCGTCGGCATCCTCGTGATGATCCTCGCGCCGATCGCGGCCAGCCTGATCCAGATGGCGATCAGCCGCGCGCGCGAGTTCGAAGCCGACCGCGGCGGTGCCGAGATCTCGGGCGACCCGGCCGCGCTGGCCAACGCGCTGCAGAAAATCCATTCTTACGCCCAGGGCATTCCGATGGCCGCGGCCGAACGCCACCCCGAGACGGCGCAGATGATGATCATGAATCCGCTCTCGGGCGGCGGCCTGCGCGGCATGTTCTCGACCCACCCGGCGACCGAGGAGCGTGTGGCGCGCCTGATGCAGATGGCGACCGTCGCGCGCTGAGCAGCGGCTCCGAGTGCTAAGGTGGGCGCCGTTCGCCCCACTGCACGGAGCCTTTGCATTGAAGACGACTCAGTTTCCGCCCCACTTCCTGTGGGGCGCCGCCACCTCGGCCTACCAAGTCGAAGGTTCGCCGCTGGCCGACGGTGCCGGCCCCAGCATCTGGCACCGCTTCGTGCGCACGCCCGGCCTCGTGAAGAACGGCGACACCGGCGACGTGGCCTGCGACCACTACAACCGCATGAAAGACGACGTGGCGATGATGAAGCGCCTGGGCCTGACCGCCTACCGCTTCAGCATCGCCTGGGCGCGCATCCTGCCGCAGGGCCGCGGCGCGGTGAACGAGGGCGGGCTGGGTTTCTACGAGCGCCTGGTCGACACGCTGCTCGAGAACGGCATCCAGCCCATGGCGACGCTCTACCACTGGGACCTGCCGGTCGCGCTCGACGACCGTGGCGGCTGGCTCAATCCCGACGTGGCCGACTGGTTCGCCGATTACGCGACCGTCATGTACAAGCGCCTCGACGACCGGGTGAAGCTGTGGGCCACGCTCAACGAGCCCTGGGTCGTGACCGACGGCGGCTACCTGCACGGCGCGCTCGCGCCCGGGCACAAGAACCGCTTCGAGGCGCCGATCGCGTCGCATCAGCTGATGCGCGCACACGGCAAGGCGGTGCAGGCCTACCGCGCAACGGGCAAGCACGAGGTCGGCCTGGTCGTGAACCTCGCGCCCAAGCACCCCGCCACCGACAAGCCCGAAGACATCGCCGCGACGCGGCGGGCCGACGCCTACATGAACCGCCAGTACCTCGACCCGGTGTTCTTCGGCAAGTACCCGGACGAGATGACCGAGATCTTCGGTGAGGCCTGGCCCGAGTGGCCTGCGGAAGACTACAAGTTGATCGGCGAGAAGATCGACTTCGTCGGCATCAACTACTACATGCGCGACATGATCCGCCATGAAGAAAGCGCGTGGCCGGTCAAGACCGCGGTCGTGCCGCAGTCGCAGTCCACGTACACCGACACGGGCTGGGAGGTTCACCCGAAGGGCCTGACGGAGATCCTGAACTGGGTGAAGCAGCGCTACGGCGACATCCCCCAGTACGTGACCGAGAACGGCGCCGCGTTCTACGACCCGCCGGCGGCTGCCGACGGTCGCGTCCACGACCCGTTGCGCGTCGCCTACTACCGCAGCCATCTGCGCGCGGTTCATGACGCGATCGAGCAGGGCGTGGACCTGCGCGGCTACTGTGCCTGGTCGCTGATGGACAACCTCGAGTGGTCGCTGGGCTACTCGAAGCGCTTCGGCCTGGTCCACGTCAACTTCGACACCCAGCAACGCACACTGAAAGACAGCGCGCTCTTCTACGCCGAGGTGATCAAGACCCACGGCGCTGCGCTCGATGCCAAACCCTGAACCCTTGCACTGACGGCGTGCGGGCTGAAAGTGACGATGCGTTACCCGCTCGACACCCGCCCGACACCCGCAGGGCCCATGATCCGCCCATGTCCGACATCACTCGACGCCGTCTGCTGATCTGGGGGAGCGCCAGTGCGCTCGGGCCGCTGTCGGGCTGCCAGGCGCTCAACCAGGCGATCAACGAGTCGTCGTTTCTGCGCAGTCCGGCCTTCGATCCGCGCATCGCCGATGCGGCGTCGAATTCCGCCGCGGCGGCCGAGCCGCCGGGGGCTTCGAAGCCGGAACTGCCGCCGCTGTTCGACGACATCGAATACCGCACCTTCGATTTCTTCTGGGCCAACGCGAACCCGGCCAACGGCATGGTGCCCGACCGTTACCCGACGCCCGCACCCGCCAGCATCGCTGCGATCGGCTTCGCGCTGACGGCCTACGTGATCGGTGCCGACCGCGGCTACGCGATACGCGAGCAGGCGCGCACGCGCGTGCTCAACACCGTCCGCTTCTTCCGCGACGCGCCACAGGGGCCGCAGCCGCGCGGCATGACGGGCTACAAGGGGTTCTTCTACCACTTCCTCGACATGAAGACCGGCACGCGGTCGGGCCGCAGCGAGCTGTCCACGGTCGACACCGCGCTGCTCGTCGCCGGCATGCTGCACGCCCAGTCGTACTTCGACTCGGCGCATCCGGACGAGGTCGAGATCCGCAACGCGGTCGACGCGATCTACTGGCGCATCGACTGGAAGTGGGCCCAGGTGCGCGGCCAGTTCATCAGCATGGGCTGGAGCCCCGAGAAGGGCCCGATCCCGCACGACTGGCAGGGCTACAACGAGGCGATGCTGGTGGTGCTGCTGGCGCTCGGCTCGCCCACGCACCCGGTGGACGAAGGCGCGTGGAGCGCGTGGTCTGAGAGCTACCGCGGGGCGTGGGGCCGCTTCATGGGCTACGAGCACCTGAGCTTCGCGCCGTTGTTCGGCCACCAGTACTCGCACGTGTGGATCGATTTCCGCGGCCTGCAGGACGCGACCATGCGCCAGCGCGGCATCGACTATTTCGAGAACACGCGCCGCGCCGTCTACGGCCAGCGCGCGTACGCGATCGCGAACCCCAGCGGCTGGTACGAGTACGGCGCCAATGTCTGGGGCTTCACTGCCTGCGACGGCCCGGGCCGCATGCGCCAGCCCGATCGCTACGGGCGTTCGCGCTACTTCCTAGACTACTCGGCGCGCGGGGCCGGTCGTGCGCACACCGTCGACGACGGCACGATCGCACCGACCGCGGCGGTGTCGTCGCTGCCCTTCGCGCCCGAGATCGTGATCCCCGCGGTCGAGGAGATGCACGCACGCTACGGCAAGTTCATCTATTCGAAGTACGGCTTCATCGATTCGTTCAACCGCAGCTTCACCGCCAACGATGTCAAGCTCAGCGACGGGCGCGTCGACCCCGAGTTCGGCTGGCTGGCCAACGACTACCTCGGCATCGACCAGGGCCCCATGCTCGCGATGATCTGCAACTACCGCAACGAGCTCGTCTGGGACGACATGCGCAGCTGCGCACCGCTGCGGCGCGGGTTGATGCGAGCAGGCTTCAGCGGCGGTTGGCTCGACGTCGTCAAGGCGGGCTGATGGCGGCGCCGCGCACCAGCCCCCCGGTGCGCGAACCGCGGCGTCGCGCGCTGCGCCGACTGGGCTGGGGCGCACTCGCCGTCGCGAGCGTGGGCGCGGGCTGCGGCCGCCGCAGCGATGCCGACGGGTCGCTGCACTTCTGGGCCATGGGCCGCGAGGCCGAGGTCGTCGCCGAGCTGCTGCCGGCGTTTCATGCGCGGCATCCGAAGCTGCGTGTGCTCGTGCAGCAGTTGCCGGTGACGGCGGCGCACGAGAAGCTGCTGACGGCGTATGCCGGCGATGCGCTGCCCGACCTCTGCCAACTCGGCAACACCTGGATCGCCGAGTTCAGTGCGCTCGGTGCGCTGGAGCCGCTGGATCAGCGCGTGGCCGCGGCGGGCATTCCCCTCGACGACTACTACGCCGGCGTCCTCGACACCAACGTGATGCCGTCCACCGGTGGCGGCACGCGGCTGCTCGGCCTGCCGTGGTACGTGGACACGCGGCTGATCTTCTACCGCAGCGACCTGCTGCGCGCCGCCGGTCATGCGCGCCCGCCGACGACCTGGGCCGAGTGGCGCGAGGCGATGCAGGCGATCCGGCAGCGCGGCGGCGCACGCCAGTTCGGCGCACTGCTGCCGCTGAACGAGCCCGACCCGCTGTTCGCCCTCGCGCTGCAGCAGGGCGCGCTGCTGAAGGACGACGACACGCGCGGCGCGTTCTCGCAGCCACCGTTCCGGCGTGCACTCGACTTCTACGCCGGCTTGTTCCGCGATGGTCTCGCGCCGTCGATGTCGAGCGCGCAGATCTCGAACGTGTGGGACGAGTTCGCGCGCGGCCTGTTCACGTTCTATGTCACCGGCCCGTGGAACATCGGTGAGTTCCGCCGGCGCCTGCCGCCCGAGCGCCAGAACGACTGGGCCGCCGCACCGCTGCCCGGCCCGGACGGCCCGGGCGTGTCGACCGCCGGCGGCTCCAGCCTGGTGATGTTCAAGGGCTCGAAGCACCAGGACGCAGCCTGGCAGCTGATCGCCTTCCTCAGCGAGCCCGAGACCATGCAGCGCTTTCACGCGCTCACCGGCGACCTGCCGCCGCGCCGCAGCGCGTGGCATGTGCCGACGCTGGCGAACGACGCACCGTCGCAGGCCTTCGCGCAGCAGCTCGAACGCGTGCGCGCCGCGCCCAAGATTCCCGAATGGGACCGCATCTTCTGGGAGATGCAGCAGACCGCCGAGCGCGTCGTGCAGCGCACGCAGAGCGCCGAGGCCGCGTGCGCGCAGCTCGACGCCTGGGTCGACGCGGTGCTCGAGAAGCGGCGCTGGCTGCGGAGCCGGGCGGCATGAGAACGCACACCGCCGCGGCCTGGGTGCTCGCCGGGCCCGCACTCGCCGTGATCGCGGTGTTCTTCGCCGTGCCCGTCGTCGCCGGCCTGGCGCTGAGCCTGACCGACTTCGACCTGTACGCGCTCGCCGACCTCTCGACGCTGCGCTTCGTCGGCCTGCAGAACTACGCGCGCCTGCTGCAGACGCCGCTGTTCTGGCAGGCGTTCGGCAACACGCTGTACTTCGTCGTCGTCGGCGTGCCGGTGTCGGTCGGGCTGTCGCTGTTCGCTGCGTTGTTGCTGCATTCGCGCTTCGTGCGCTGGTCCGGCTTCTTTCGCACCGCGTTGTTCGCGCCGGTCGTCACCACCGTCGTTGCGGTTGCGGTGATCTGGCGCTACCTGCTGCACACGCGCTACGGTCTGATCAACCAGGCGTTCGAGAGCATCGGCCTGTCGCCCATCGACTGGCTCGGCAACCCGCACTGGTCCATGCCCGCGATCATCCTGTTCTCCGCGTGGAAGAACTTCGGCTACAACATGATCATCCTGCTGGCCGCGCTGCAGTCGGTGCCGCGCGAGGTCTACGAATCGGCGCGCGTCGACGGCGCGGGCGCGCTCCGCCAGTTCACCGACATGACGGTCCCGCTGCTGCTGCCCACGCTGGTGATGGTGGGCATCATGACGGTCACCGGCTACTTCCAGCTCTTCGCCGAACCCTATGTGATGACGCAGGGCGGGCCGCTGCGCAGTACGGTCAGCGTGCTGTACTTCATGTACGAAGAGGGCTTTCGCTGGTGGAACCTGGGCAATGCGTCGGCGGTCGCGTTCCTGCTCTTCGTCGTAATCTTCGCGGTGAGCTGGGTGCTGCTGCGCTTCGACCGTGACCCTGAAGGCAAGCCGGCATGAACCCGCGCCTCGCCGTGTGGGTCGTGAATGGGCTGCTCGCCGGCCTGGCCGTCGTCAGCCTGTTTCCGCTGCTGTGGATGGTCTCGGTCTCGCTGATGCCGGCCGGCGCGTCCAGCGTGCTGCCCACGCCCATCCTGCCGCGCGTTGTCACGCTCGACAACTACCGCACGCTCTTCGGCAACATCGGCATGGGTCGCTACGCGCTGAACAGCCTGCTGATCGCGGTGCTGGCGACCGTCATCTCGGTGAGCTTCAACATCATGGCCGGCTACGCGTTCGCGAAGCTGCGCTTCCGCGGTCGTGACGCGATCTTCCGAACGCTGCTCGGTGCGCTCGTGATCCCCGGCCAGGTGGCGATGCTGCCGTTGTTCCTGATGCTCAAGCCCATGGGCCTGATCAACAGCTACGGCGGCGCGCTCGTGCCGACCATGGCCAGCGTGTTCGGCATCTTTCTCGTGCGCCAGTTTGCGCGCGGCATCCCCGACGACCTGCTCGAGGCGGCGCGCATCGACGGTGCCAGCGAACTGCGCATCTTCACGACCATCGTCGTGCCGGTGCTGAAGCCGGTGGTCGCGACGCTCGCGATCTTCAGCTTTCTCGGTGCGTGGAACGACTTCATGTGGCCGCTCATCGTGCTGACCGACGACTCGCTGCACACGCTGCCGGTCGCACTCGCCGGTCTGGCGCGCGAGCACGTGCAGGACAACGAGCTGATGATGGCCGGCTCGGTCGTCACCGTGCTGCCGGTGCTGCTGCTGTTCCTCGCGCTGCAGCGTCAGTACATGGAAGGGCTGATGGCCGGGAGCGTGAAGGGATGAGGGTGCTGGCGCTGCTGGTTCTGATGTTTGTCGCCGATGCGCAAGCTCAGGAGCGTGTGCTCGACGACTTCACCGACCTCGCGCCGTGGACCGTCAGCGCCACCGACGACGTGAAGGCCGCGTTGCGGTCGGTCGACGGGCCGCACGGCAAGGCCTTGTGCGTGGACTTCGATTTCGGCCACGTCACCGGCTATGTGACCGCGCAGCGCGCGCTGCCCATCGCGTTCCCGGCGCGTTACGCCTTCGCGATGAATGTGCGCGGCGACGCGCCCCCCAATGCGCTGCAGTTCAAGCTCGTCGATGCCAGCGGCGAGAACGTGTGGTGGGGGCAGCGCCCCGAGTTCCGCTTCCCGCACGACTGGCAGCCGCTGAAGTTTCGCCAACGCCAGATCGAGTTCGCCTGGGGGCCGACCGCTGACCGCACGCTGCGCCGCAGCCAGACCATCGAGCTGGTCATCGCCTCCGGCAGCGGCGCGGGCAAAGGCACGGCCTGCTTCGACAGCCTGAGCTTGCAGCGGCTGCCTGATCAACCGTCGGCGTCGGAGCCGCGCGAGTTCGGCGCCGTGACGCTGCGCTGGCCCGCGGGGCAGGGTGCGGCGCGCTACGACATCCAGTTCTCTGACGACGGCGTGCAGTGGCGCACGGTGCGCCACGTCGAGGCCGGGCAGGGCGATGTGCAACACCATTGGCTGCCCGATTCCGAGGCGCGCGCGGTGCGTGTGGTGGGCGCTGACGTTGTTGCACCGACGATCGAGCTGGTCGACGCGCCGACGGCCAACGCCTTCTTTGCGCGCGTCGCGAAAGCGTCGCCGCGCGGCCAGTACCCGCGCGCCTATGTCGGCGAGCAGTCGTACTGGACCGTGCTCGGCGTGGCCGGCGCGCGCACCGCGTCGCTGATGAGCGAGGACGGCGTGGTTGAGCCACTGCCGGGCGTCGGCGCGCTCGAGCCCTTTCTCGTCGCCGATGGCAAACGCCTGAGCTGGGCCGATGCGCGCATCACGCACTCGTTGCGCGACGGCGACCTGCCGATGCCGCGCACCCACTGGCGTGTCGGCGATCTGGCGCTCGACATCGCGGCGTTCGGCCAGGGCACACTGGACGCGGCCCGCGCGGTGGCGCGCTACACGCTGCGCAACCTCGGACCACAGACGCGCCAGGTCGCGCTGGTGCTGGCGTGGCGGCCGTTCCAGGCGAACCCGCCGACGCAGTTTCTCGCCAACCCGGGCGGCGCGAGCGCGATCGACGCGATCGGTTGGGATGGTCGTGTGCTGTCGGTGAATGGCGCGCCGCGCGCGCAGCCGCTCAGCCTGCCGAACAGCGTGCACATCGACCCGGCGCCCATCGGCTTCGCGAGCGCGGAGATGCGCTACGAGCTGACGCTGCGCCCCGGCGAGCGGCGCGAGGTCGCGGTCGCGCTGCCCGTCACCGCCCCATTGGTCGATGCGAGCTTCGATGCGGCGCGCGAAGAAGCCCAGGTCGCCGCGCACTGGCGCGCCCAGCTCGACCGCGTCCGCATCACCGGCCCGGCCGAGGTGGCCGACGTGGCGCGCACGCTGCGCACGGCGCTGGGCCACGTGCTCGTGAACCGCAGCGGCCCGGCGCTGCAGCCCGGCGCGCGGGCCTATGCGCGCTCGTGGATACGCGACGGTGCGCTCACGTCGTCGGCGCTGCTGCGACTGGGCCACGCCGACGTGGCGCGCGACTTCCTGCGCTGGTACGCGCCGTTCCAGTTCAAGAACGGCAAGGTGCCGTGCTGCGCGACCGCGCGCGGCGCCGACCCGGTTCCCGAGAACGACAGCGACGGCGAGTTCGCGTTCGCCGCGGCCGAGCTGTGGCGCTACACGCACGACGCCGCGACGGCGCGCGCGCTGTGGCCGCATGTGGCGGCGGCCGTCGCGCACATGGAGTCGTTGCGCATGAGCGAACGCACCGCGGCGAATCGAACACCCGAGCGCGCCGCGTACTTCGGCCTGATGCCGCCGTCGATCAGCCACGAGGGCTATTCCGACAAGCCGGCCTATTCGTACTGGGACGACTTATGGGCCTACACCGGCTACCGCAGCGCCGTCGAGCTCGCGCACGGCCTGGGCCTGAACGACGAGGCGGCGCGCATCGCCGCACAGCGCGACGAGTTCCTCGGAGACCTGCGCGCCTCGCTCGCGGCCAGCGCCGCACGCTTCCAGCTCGACGTGCTGCCCGGCGCGGCGGACCGCGGCGATGTCGACCCCACGTCGAGCACGGTCGCGCTCAGCCCCGGCGGCCTGCTCGGCAGCCTGCCCGACGCGACCGTGCGCAACACGTTCGATCACTACTGGCGGGAGTTCGAGGCGCGCCGCATCGACGAGGCGAAGGGCCAGCGCCACGGCGATGGCGCGTACACGCCCTACGAGTGGCGCAACGTCGGTGCGTTCGTGCGCCTGGGCGAGCGCGAGCGGGCGCAGCAGGCGATGGCCTACTTCTACCGTGACCGCCGCCCGGCGGGCTGGAACCAGTGGGCCGAGGTCGTTGTGCGCGACGCGCGCGAGCCGCGCTTTCTGGGCGACATGCCGCACGGCTGGGTCGCGTCGGACCAGATCCGCTCGGTGCTGGACCTGTTCGCCTACGAGCACGAAGGCGATCACGCGCTGGTGCTGGCCGCCGGCGTGCCGCCGGCCTGGCTGGATGGTCCCGGCATGAGCATCCAGGGCTTGCGCACGCCCTACGGCCTGCTGGGCTGGAGCGCGCGCCGCGGGCCGCGCGGCACGATCGCCGTACAGGTGCAGGCGCTGCGCGCGCAACCGCCCGGCGGCATCACGCTGCGCGGGCCCTGGGGCCGCGACGCGCGCGTCTGGGTCGACGGCCGCGTCGTCGACGGCCCGGCCGACGCGATCCGCCTGACCCGCACGCCGGCGCGGGTGCGCATCGAGCCTCGGTGACGCGGGGCGCGGCGAGAACTTGAACCGCGCGGGCTCAAGTCCGGGGTCGGGCCGCCGATATCCCGGTCAGACCCATGCCAGAACCCTGCCCATGTCACGCCTGACCCTCACCGCCGCCGTCTTCGCCGCCACCCTGCTGGCAGGTTGCGACATGGTCGCGGGGCAACTTGGCATCGAGTCGCCCGAGAAGGTGGCCGCGGCACGCGAGGCCGACGGCAAGGCCATCGGCGGCGCCTGCCGCCACGCCGGCCGCGCCATCGAAGACTGCTACGCGCTGAACAAGAAGGCCGACAAGGCCTCGGTGTTCGCCGGCTGGCGCGACATGAACGACTACATGCGCGAGAACAAGATCGAGGCCGTTGCGCCGCAGCTCGTCGGCCAGCCGCCGACCCAGGTGGCGGCCAAGGGCGGCGGCGATGCGGCGGAGACCAGCGACGCGAAGCCGGTCGATGCCGACAAGCCCGCGCCCAAGGCCACCGGCGGCGGCAAGTCGCGCAAGGCCCACGACTCCTGAACCGCGGTTTCGTCGCGCGGCGCTGCAGTTCGTCGCACGGCGGGTGACCGCAGCCGGCAGCGCTGGCACATTGGCGGCTTCCGAGACACCGAGGAGCACGCCATGAGAACCCCCACGTTGGTCGCCTTGCTGGGCGCCATCGCATTTTTTGCGGCCGCACCGGCGGCCCGGGCCGACGACGGCATCACCCGCCTGATCCACGTCGGCTGGGGCAGCGTCGCCGGTTCCGGCAAGCTGCAGTCCGAAACGCGCGCCGTCAGCGGCTTCCAGGCGATCGCGGCCAAGGGCTCGGTCAAGCTGGTGTTGCGCCAGGGCGCACGCGAAGGCCTGGAGCTGCGCGCCGACGACAACCTGCTGCCGCTGATCGAGACCCGCGTCGTCGACCGCGGCGGCGTGCCGACGCTGGAGATCGGCACGAAGGACGGCGCGAGCTACACCACCCGCAACCCCGTCGTCGCCACCATCGACCTGATCACGCTGCGCGCCGTCGTGGTCGCCGGCTCCAGCGACGTGGTCTGCGACGGCCTCAAGACGCCGCTGCTGCAGATCACGGTCAGCGGCTCCGGCAACCTGAAGCTGCACCAGCTCGACGTCGACGAGCTGAAGCTCAAGGTGGCCGGCAGCGGCAACGCGGACTTCAGCGGCCGTGCGACCAAGCTGGGCCTGACGATCGCCGGCAGCGGCGACGCCGACACCCGCGCGCTGGAAGTCGACGACGCGACCGTCAGCGTGGCCGGCAGCGGCGACGTGAAGGTGAACGCGCGCAAGACCCTGGCCATCTCGGTGGCGGGCAGCGGCAGCGTCGCCTACACCGGCGCCGCCACCGTCACGTCGTCGATTGCTGGCATCGGCCGCGTGAAGAAGCTCTGACCCGAAGCCGCTCCGTCAGTCATAGGACAATCGTTCCATGACTGACGAGACGATGCATCGCCCGATCTGGCGCGACCCCGAGTTCGCCCGCGGATCGCGCGACATGGTCGGCGTGTCGATGGGCATCGCGGCCTGGGGCCTGGTCACCGGCGTCGCGATGGCCAAGAGCGGCCTGCCCATGGAGCTGTCCATCCTGATGTCGCTGCTGGTGTTCGCCGGCAGCGCGCAGCTCGCCGCGTTGCCGCTGCTCGTGTCGGGCGCGCCGGTCTGGATGGTCTGGGCGATTGCGCTGTGCGTGAACCTGCGCTTCGTGATCTTCAGCGCGCAATGGCGGCCGTATTTCGCGCACTTCCCGCGCTGGCAGCGCATGGTGCTGGGCTACTTCACGGCCGACCTGAACTACGTCATCTTCATGGCCCGCTTCCCCGACCCCAAGCCGGCACCGGAGCAGATGCCGTATTTCTGGGGCGGCGTGGCGACCAACTGGCCGTCGTGGCAACTGCCCACGCTCGCGGGCCTGCTGCTGGCCGACAAGATCCCCACCGAATGGGGCTTCGGCTTCGCCGGCATCCTCGCGCTGCTGGGGCTGATGTATTCGCTGCTGACCGATCGTGCGAGCTGGGTCGCGGCGGGTGTCGCCTCGGCCGCCGCGGTGGCCGCGGTCGCGCTGCCGCTCAAGCTCAACATCGTGGTCGCGATCGCCGCGGCCGTGGCCGCCGGGCTGTTGATGGATCATGTGACGCCGACCGAAGCCAGGCCGGCGGAGGACAAGACGTGAACCCCTGGGAAGCCGTGGTCGCGATCCTCGGGCTGGCCGTGATCACGGTCGGCACGCGGGGCTTCTTCCTCTTCCCCGAGCGCGAACTGCCGCTGCCGGCGTGGTTGAAGCAGGGGCTGCGCTACGCGCCGCTGGCCGCGCTCGCCGCGGTGGTCGTGCCCGAGCTCGTGATGCAGAACGGTCACCTGGTCACCACGCTGAAGGATGCGCGCTTGCCCGCCACGCTGGCCGCGACCGCCTACTTCTTCTGGCGCCGTGGCATCCTCGGCACCATCGTCACCGGCACGCTGGTGATGGTCGCGCTGCGCACCGGGCTGGGCTGGTAACTCTTTTCAACTTCATCCGAGATCCGCCATGAACGTTCTTCGCTTCTCCGATCTGATCGCACAAGGCAAGGTTGCGGGCCGCCGCGTCTTCATCCGCGCCGACCTGAACGTGCCGCTGGACGACGCCGGCCACATCACCGAAGACACGCGCGTGCGCGCCTCGGTGCCGTGTATCGAAATGGCGCTGAAGGCCGGCGCGGCGGTGATGGTGACCTCGCACCTGGGCCGGCCAACCGAGGGCGAGTTCAAACCCGCCGATTCGCTCGCGCCGGTCGCCAAGCGCTTGGGCGAGCTGATGGGGATCGAGGTGCCTGTGATCGCGAACTGGGTCGACGGTGTGACCGTGGTGCCGGGCCAGCTCGTGCTGCTCGAGAACTGCCGCGTCAACAAGGGCGAGAAGAAGAACGACGAGACCTTGTCGCGCAAGATGGCCAAGCTGTGCGACATCTTCGTCCACGACGCCTTCGGCACCGCGCACCGCGCCGAGGCTTCGACCTATGGCATCGCGCAGTTCGCGCCCATCGCCTGCGCCGGTCCGCTGCTCGCGGCCGAGATCGACGCGGTCACGAAGGCGCTCGCGCAGCCGAAGCGGCCGTTGGTCGCGATCGTCGCTGGCAGCAAGGTCTCGACCAAGCTGAGCATCCTGCAAAGCCTGGCGAAGAACGTCGACCAGCTGATCGTCGGCGGCGGCATCGCCAACACCTTCATGCTGGCGGCCGGTCTGCCGATCGGCAAGAGCCTGGTCGAGGCCAGCCTGGTGGACGAAGCCAAGGCCGTGATCGCCGCGATGAAAGCACGTGGCGCCGCGGTGCCCATCCCGACCGACGTGGTCACCGCGAAAGAGTTCAAGGCCGATGCGGTCGCGACCGTGAAGGCCGCGACCGACGTGGCGGCCGATGACCTGATCCTCGACATCGGCCCGCAGACCGCTTCGCTGCTCGCGGCGCAGCTGATGAAGGCCGGCACCATCGTCTGGAACGGCCCGGTCGGCGTGTTCGAGTTCGACGCGTTCGCCGGCGGCACCGAGGCGATCGCGCGCGCCATCGCGGCGTCGAGCGCGTTCAGCATCGCCGGCGGCGGCGACACGCTGGCGGCGATCGCGAAGTACGGCATCGAGAAGGACGTGGGCTACATCTCGACCGGCGGCGGTGCGTTTCTCGAGGTGCTGGAGGGCAAGACCTTGCCGGCGTTCGAGATTTTGCAGAAGCGGGCCGCTGCATAAGATTCATTCTGCGTGGCATGCGTGGTAACTGCGCCGTAACGCGCGCAGCGCTCCGATAATCGCGGCCACAACGATTCCAGGAGACAAGACATGCCCCGCGCCACCAAGATCGTCGCCACCCTCGGCCCCGCTTCGAGCTCGCCCGAGGTGCTGGAACGCATGATCCGCGCCGGCGTCGACGTCGTGCGCATGAACTTCTCGCACGGCACCGCGCAGGACCACATCGACCGCGCGACGCTGGTGCGCAGCATCGCGCAGCGCGTCGGCCGCGAGATCGCGATCATGGCCGACCTGCAGGGCCCGAAGATCCGCGTCGGCAAGTTCGTCGGCGACAAGACGCTGCTCGAACCGGGCCAGTCCTTCATCCTCGACGGGGCGATGACCGAGCTCGGCAGCAACGAACGCGTCGGGCTCGACTACAAGGAGCTGCCGCGCGACGTGAAGGCCGGCGACGTGCTGCTGCTCAACGACGGCCTTTTGAAGCTGGTCGTCGACGCGGTGCGCGGGCCGGAGGTGCACACGACCGTGGTGGTGGGCGGCGTGCTGTCCAACAACAAGGGCATCAACAAGGCCGGCGGCGGCCTGACCGCGCCGGCGCTGACCGGCAAGGACATGGAGGACATCAAGACCGCGATGAGCTTCCAGTGCGAGTACCTGGCGGTGAGCTTCCCCAAGACCTCGACCGACATGGAGATGGCCCGTCAGCTCGCCAACGTGGCCGGCGAACCCTGGGGTCACCGGCCGCAGCTGATCGCGAAGATCGAGCGCAGCGAGGCGATCCCCGCGCTCGAAGGCATCCTGAAGGCGTCCGACGGCATCATGGTGGCGCGCGGCGACCTCGCCATCGAGGTCGGCACGGCGACGGTGCCGGCGCTGCAGAAGCGCATGATCAAGATGGCGCGCGAGATGGACCGCGTCGTCATCACCGCGACGCAGATGATGGAGTCGATGATCGTGAACCCGGTGCCGACGCGCGCCGAGGTCAGCGACGTCGCCAACGCGGTGCTCGACGGCACCGACGCGGTGATGCTGAGCGCCGAGACGGCGGCCGGCAAGTACCCGGTCGAGACCATCGAGATGATGGCCAGCATCTGCGTCGAGGCCGAGAACGCCGAAGAGATATCGCTCGACGCGAGCTTCACGAACAAGCAGTTCGCGCGCATCGACCAGTCGATCGCGATGGGCGCGCTGTTCACCGCGTACCACCTGGGTTGCAAGGCGATCCTGGCGCTGACCGAGTCGGGCTCGACCGCGCTGTGGATGAGCCGGCACAAGATCCACGTGCCGATCTACGGCCTGACCTCGCAGGTGCGCAGCCAGCGCCGCATGGCGCTGTACCGCAACGTCACGCCCTTGCTGATGCCCAACTTCAGCGACCGCGACGAGGCGCTCGCCAAGGCCGAGGCGCTGTTGATCGAGAGCGGCGTGCTCAAGACCGGCGACACCTACGCGATCACCTGCGGCGAACCGATGGGCCACCCGGGCGGCACCAACATGCTGAAGGTCTGCCGCGTCGGTTGACGGAGCCCCTCGTCCTTCGAGTACGCCGAACGATCCCCCGAGGGGATGGCGGGCCGGCTTGGGGCGGCCCGGCGCTCGGCCTGCTGCCGACGGCGTTTATCAGTCGATCTTGACGGCGATGCCCGTTACGAACAGCGTGTCGCCCTTCTTCACGCCGACGCCGGGATCGCTGTTGTAGCGGTAGTTCAGGCCGGCTGTGAGGCTCAGCGTCTTCGTCATGGCCACGGCCAGGCCCGAATCGAACACGCCGCGGTACCCGCTGCCGCTGCGCAGCGCGGGGTAGAGCGAGAGCTTCTGGTGGAACGAGGTGGTCTCGGTCCACTTGTGCGTCGATTCTTCGGCGAGCAAAGCCTCGGCGCGACCGTAGCGCGTGCGGAGTTCGCCGTTCACTTCGGCCGCGGTCACGTAGCGGTCTTCGGTGTAGCCCAGGCCGGCGGAGATGTCCCAGGTCAGCGCCTCGCTCTTGATGACGTGGCGACCGACACCACCGAACAGCGAGTAGCGCCCCTCCACGTTGGCGAGCTTGTCGCGCAGGTAGTCGGCCTTGCCCAGGCTGAACCATTCGGGCGTGAAGTCATGGTCGTACTGCGTGACGAGCGCCAGGTTCTCGGCCGTCGTGACGCCGTCGATGCGGCCCCACAAGGCCTTGCCGCCGAATTCCCATTTGCTGTCGGTCGTCGCGCGCACGCCGTCACCGAGGATGTTGGCGCTGGCCGAGCTGGTGTTGCCCGAGGCATAGCTCGCGCCGGCGCCGAGCGCGAAGCGGAACTGCCCGTCGGGCTTGACGGTGGCCTGGGCCTGCGCGAAAGCGACAACGGGCGCGACGACGAATGCGGCGGCGGCGATGAAGCCTGGGCGTGCGATGTTCATGGGGACAGCTCCTGAAGCGAATCGAAGCGCGCGAGGCTACAGAAGATCGCCGTCGCTGGCGAACCGGGTGTGTGCAACCTTTCGCCGCGCTGCGGATTGGGTTGCACTTGGTTGCGAGTTGGTCGCGCGACAATGGCGCATGAGCCCTGACACCGACTCCCTGACGATTGCCGACATCCGCGCCGCCGCCGAGCGTCTGCGCGGCGAGATCATCGACACGCCGTGCATGCCGTCGCGCACGCTGTCGGCGCTGACCGGCTGCGAGGTCTTTCTCAAGTTCGAGAACCTGCAGTTCACCGCGTCGTTCAAGGAGCGCGGCGCGCTGAACAAGATGGCACAGCTGACGCCGGGCGAGCGCGCCAGCGGCGTGCTCGCCGTGTCGGCCGGCAACCACGCGCAAGGCGTGGCCTACCACGCGCAGCGCATGGGCATCCCGGCGACCATCGTGATGCCGCGCTTCGCGCCGGCCGTGAAGGTCGAGCGCACGCGCGGCTTCGGCGCGACCGTGGTGCTCGAAGGCGACACCTTCGACGACGCGCGTGCCCACGGCCTGCAGCTGGCCCGCGAGCGCGGCCTGACGCTGGTGCACCCGTACGATGATCTGGCCGTGATGGCCGGGCAGGGGACGATAGGCCTGGAGATGCTCGCGCAGCGCCCCGAGATCGACACGCTGGTCGTGGCGATCGGTGGCGGCGGGCTGATCTCGGGCGTGGCCACCGCCGCGCGGGCGCTGCGGCCCGGCATCGAGGTGATCGGCGTGCAGACCGAGCGCTTCCCGGCGGCGTGGAACGCGATGCACGGCAAGGACCATGAAAGCGCCCAGGCGACCATCGCCGACGGCATCGCGGTCAAGTCACCCGGCGCGCTGACGCTGCCGCTGATCCGCGAACGCGTCAACGACGTGCTGCTGGTCAGCGAGGACGACATCGAGCAGGGCATCCTGATGCTGCTCGAGATCGAGAAGACGGTGGTCGAAGGCGCCGGCGGCGTCGGTTTGGCCGCGCTGATGAAACACCCCGCGCGCTTCAAGGGGAAAAAGGTCGGCCTGATCCTGTGCGGCGGCAACATCGAGCCCCTGGTGCTGGCCGAGATCATCGAGCGCGGCATGGTCAAGAGCGGGCGCCTCGCGCGGCTGCGGCTGGACGTGCGCGACGTGCCGGGCGCGCTTGCCGACGTGGCGACGCTGCTGGGCAAGCTCGGCGCCAACATCGACGAGGTGCAGCACCAGCGCGCGTTCTCGTCGCTGTCGGTCGAGCGGGCGCAGATCGAGGTCGTGGTGCAGACGCGCGGCGTCGCCCACATCGAGACGATACTCACGGCGATGCGCGCGCAGGGTTACCGGGCCGAGCGGGTCGGCTGAGCCCGCTCGCTAGAATCGGCGCCAGTTACAGCACGGTTTCACACATCAACTTCAGGGGATCTTCATGCCACTCGTTTCGATGCGCCAACTGTTGGACCATGCCGCTGAAAACGGCTATGGCATCCCGGCCTTCAACGTCAACAACCTGGAGCAGGTGCAGGCCGTGATGACGGCTGCCGACGAGGTCGGTGCGCCGGTGATCCTGCAGGCCAGCGCTGGCGCGCGCAAGTACGCCGGCGAGCCCTTCATCAAGCACCTGATCCAGGCGGCGGTCGAGAGCTGGCCGCACATCCCGTTGGTGATGCACCAGGACCACGGCCAGAGCCCGGACGTGTGCCAGGGCGCGATCAACCTGGGCTTCAGCTCGGTGATGATGGACGGCTCGCTGCAGTCCGACGGCAAGACGATCGCGAGCTTCGACTACAACGTCGACGTGACGCGCAAGGTCGTCGACATGGCGCACAAGCTGGGCGTGACGGTCGAGGGCGAGCTCGGCTGCCTGGGTTCGCTCGAGACCATGAAGGGCGACAAGGAAGACGGCCACGGCACCGAGGCCACGATGACGATGGACCAGCTGCTGACCGACCCCGAAGAGGCCGCCGACTTCGTCAAGCGCACCCAGCTCGATGCCTTGGCGATCGCGATCGGCACCAGCCATGGCGCCTACAAGTTCACGCGCAAGCCCACCGGCGACATCCTCGCGATCGGCCGCATCAAGCAGATCCACCAGCGCATCCCGAACACGCACCTGGTGATGCACGGCTCGAGCAGCGTGCCGCAGGACCTGCTGGCCGTGATCCGCGAGTACGGCGGCAACATGAAGGAAACCTACGGCGTGCCGGTCGAAGAGATCCAGGAAGCGATCAAGCACGGTGTGCGCAAGATCAACATCGACACCGACGTGCGGCTGGCGATGACGGCGGCGATCCGCAAGTACATGGCGCAGAACCCCGACAAGTTCGACCCGCGCGACTACTTGAAGCCGGCGCGTGAAGCGGCCAAGCAGATCTGCCGGCAGCGCTATGTGGAGTTCGGCTGCGAAGGCCAGGCACCCAAGATCAAGGCGCAGACGCTGGTGCAGGTCGCGCAGCGCTACTCGAGCGGGGAGCTCGCGCAGACCGTCGTCTGATCTGATGAAACCCAGGCGCAAACCCGGCTTCGGCCGGGTTTCGTCATTGGGGCGGCGAAGTCGCGAAATCTACAATCGGCCATCGACTGAAAGGATGCCATGACCGCCGCACTGCTCACCACCACCCTCACGTCCCTCCCGCTGCTGGCGAGCGGCAAGGTTCGCGACAACTACGCGGTCGGCACCGATCGGCTGCTGATGGTGGCGACCGACCGGCTCAGCGCGTTCGACGTGGTGATGGGCGAGGGCATTCCGGGCAAGGGCGAGTTGCTGACGCAGATGGCGATGTTCTGGTTCGCGCACCTCGGCCACATCGTGCCGAACCACCTGACGGGTGACGACCCGTGCAGCGTCGTCACCGCCGCCGAGCGGGAGCAGGTGCGTGGTCGCTCGATGCTCGTGAAGCGCTTGCGTCCACTGCCCGTCGAGGCGGTGGTGCGCGGGTACCTGGCGGGCAGCGGCTGGAAGGAATACCAGCAGAACCAGGCCGTGTGTGGCGTCAAGCTGCCGGCCGGGCTGAAGAACGCGAGCAAGCTGCCGGAGCCGATCTTCACGCCGGCGACCAAGGCCGAGATGGGCGACCACGACGAGAACATCGACTTCGCACGCATGGCCGACATCGTGGGTGTTGAACTGGCGAACAAGGTGCGCGCCGTGTCGATCACGCTGTACACGACCGCGGCGACGCTGGCGCTGTCCAAGGGCCTGATCATTGCCGACACCAAGTTCGAGTTTGGATTGGACGCGAACGATGAACTCGTGCTGATGGACGAAGTGCTCACGCCGGACTCGTCACGCTACTGGCCGCGCGACGGCTACCAGGAAGGCACCAACCCGCCGAGCTATGACAAGCAGTTCGTGCGCGACTGGCTGGAAGCGGCCGTCGTCAACGGGCGTCCGTGGGACAAGCGGCCGCCGGCACCGAAACTGCCCACCGAGGTGATTGCACACACGGCAGCGAGATATCAAGAGGCCCTGAGATGCCTGACCGCATGAAGCCCTCGCGGTTGTTGCTGCGCTTGGAGGCCGAGATTGCCGCGGCGAAGACGCCACTCGACGCCGACTGCAAACGCGCGGAACGTGCCGCGTACTTGGCGCGGTTGGGGCGGTTTGACGAGGCGAGGGGGGAGGTGGGAGCGTTGCAGGAGAGGTATGGCTCGTTTCCAAATGCGCTTATGAGTTCTTGGTTGAATCTCGTGTCCGGAGTGATCGGACATTGCAGCAACATGGATCCCAGTGCTAGAGACAAGATGCTGCGCTCCTACGCCTTGAGTTCGGCGGCGAACTTGACTGACTTGCGCGCGCGAAGTGCGGCTTGGCTCGCACACTTGGATTATCTGAGCGTACGAACTAGGTCGATGGTTCGGCACGCCCGTGAATCGCTCCGCCTCGCTGCTCAAGATGACCATTCGACAAGGTCTCGAGCGAGTCTCGTGCTTGCGCAGGCCTACCACCTTGCAGGTAGATTGGACCTGGCTCTTCCTTGGTATCAACGAGTCCACGTTCACGCAACTGCAGAGGGGGACGATATGACGTTGAGCGCGCGCATGCACAACATGACTTCGCTGCGTGCACAGGAGCTTCGTATTCACAGTTGGCTTCGAGAGGAATCGGTGCAGGATCCCGGGTATGCGCTGTTGGGGGCGGAGTCGACCGCTAGCTTCGATTTAGTAGTTGGATCGAAAAGTCTTCAGTCGCTTGTGCCCATTCTTCGTGCTCAGGTTCACACAGCGCGAGGCGAGTTTGCAAGCGCGCTAACTCTCTACGAGAAACATTTGGGTCAGGCGATTCTCGAAGGACTGGGCCGCCTCCAATCTGATTTGCTCGCTGACCGGGCATGGTGCCGCCTCCAATGTGGGCAGGAATTGGACGCGCTCGAAGATGCGCGTCTGGCCGAGTCGCTCATTGATCCTACCGGGCAATTCGACGATCGCATCATGGCCCACGGGCGGCTGGCGCAAGTCTCAGCTGCAATTCGTGATACCGCCGGTGCAGATCGACACAAGGGACTCGCTTTGGACGCATTGGTTGGACACCGCGAACTGCAGCGCCAGATACTGGAGCTTCTGGGCGGTGAAGAGTTGTGATAGCGATCAGCGCTTGATGCTTGACTTTGTTGCTCTGGCTGTTGCGAGATCTGGCTGACAGCGTCCCACTAGAAAACCACCATACTCAACCTCCTCCGATACGAATCCACCACCGGATTCGCCGGCGCAGCTGACTGCCTTCCTCCCAGCTCCAGCGTGCTTTTCGCCGGTTCGGCGGCCGGTGTTCGTTGCGGAACCGTCATCACCTCAAGCACCGCCACGTAGGTCTTGCGCGCCAGGCCGTCGCGCCAGGCCTTGTCGCGCATCAGGATCTCGAGCAGTTCGTCCATGCACTGTGTGAAGTGCTGCGCGGCGAAATGGTGCTGGGCGAGTTCGAAGCGCGCCTCGAAATCGCGCTTGTCTGCGGCCAGCGCTGCGGTCAGGGCCTCGGGCGTACGGCCTTGCATCGAGGCTTCGCAGGCCGTCAGCCAGTGGCCACAGGCCGCGATTCGCAGGTCTTGAATGACTTTCGACGCCACCGGGTCGTAGGCTCGGCGGGCTTCTTCGATGCGGCCAGCCCCGAGCAGCGCGCGCAGGTAGTCGTAACGGGCGGTGTCGTCGGCGGGGTTGATGGCCACGGCCTCCTGCAGCTTCTCGAGGGCGCTGTCGATGTCGCCGTCTTCCAGCAGGGCTTGCGCTTCAGCCACGTCCTGTTCGGCGGCGAGCTGTTCCTCGCTGGCGACGTGCTTGTCCAGGAACTTGCGGACCTCGCCTTCGGGCAGCGCGCCGACGAAGCCGTCGACCGGTTGACCGTCCTTGAACAGCACGCAGAACGGGATGCTGCGCACGCCGAACATCTGCGACAACTGGCCGGCGATTTCGGGTTGCTCGTCCGAGTTCAGCTTGGCCAGCACGAATCGCCCGGTGTACGCGGTCTCGAGTTTTTCGAGCACCGGCCCGAGTGCTTTGCACGGGCCGCACCAGGGAGCCCAGATGTCGAGCAGGATGGGCTGCGTCTTGGACGCGGTGATCAGGTCGGCTTCGAAGTTTTGCAGCGTGATGTCGAGCATGGGTCGGGATCCGGGTGAGACGCGGGGCAATGGCCCGCGTGCGCAGCAGGTGGCACCGCGCCACCTACAATTCAAGGTTCATCAGCATCCTGGAGCGAGCCTTGAGCAGCGCCCCTGTGGTGGTCGGCGTGGTGATGGGCTCCAGCAGTGACTGGGAAACCCTGCGCGCAGCCACCGAGATTCTTGCAGAGTTCGGCGTCCCTTTCGAGGCGCAGGTCGTGTCGGCCCACCGCATGCCGGACGACATGTTCGCCTATGCCGAAGGCGCGGTCGCGCGCGGCCTCAAGGCCATCATCGCCGGTGCCGGCGGTGCGGCACACCTGCCGGGCATGCTGGCAGCCAAGACCACGGTTCCGGTGCTGGGCGTGCCGGTCGTGAGCCGTCATCTGCAGGGGGTCGACTCGCTGCACTCCATCGTGCAAATGCCCAAGGGCATTCCCGTGGCGACCTTCGCGATCGGTGCCGCCGGCGCCGCGAATGCGGCCCTGTTCGCGGTGGCGATGCTGGCCAATGAAGATCCCTCGTTGCACGTCAAGCTCGACGCCTACCGCGCCCGGCAAACCGCCGCAGCGCGCGCCATGACCGCCGATCTGAAATGACGCCATCGTTCATCGCCCCCGGCGCCACGCTGGGCGTCATGGGGGGCGGCCAACTCGCCCGCATGTTCGTGCACGCCGCGCAGCAGATGGGCTACGCGACGGCGGTGCTCGACGGCGACCCGACCAGCCCGGCCGGGCTGGTCGCGCACCACCACATCCGCAGCGACTACCTCGACGCGCAAGGCCTGGCGCAACTCGCCGATTGCTGCGCCGCGGTGACCACCGAGTTCGAGAACGTGCCGGCACGCGCGCTCGAGCTGCTGGCCGAGCGCCTGCCGGTGGCGCCCGCGGCCGCGGCGGTGGCGATCTGCCAGGACCGCGCCGCCGAGAAGGCGCATTTCGCGCGCAGCGGCGTGGCCTGTGCGCCGCATGCGGTGATCGCGTCGGCCGACGACCTCGCGGCCATCGATGACGACCTCTTGCCCGGCATCCTGAAGACGGCGCGCCTGGGCTACGACGGCAAGGGCCAGGTCCGGGTGCTCACGCGTTCCGAACTGGCGGCCGGGTGGGCGCAACTGGGCAGCGTGACCTGCGTGCTCGAGAAAATGCTGCTGCTCGCGCACGAGATCAGCGTGATCGTGGCGCGCGGTGCCAATGACGACGTCGTGCACCTGCCGGTGCAACAGAACCTGCACCGCGACGGCATCCTCGCCGTGACCACGGTGCCCGCTCCCGATGTCGCCGCCGACCTGCGCGAGCGCGCGATCGCGAGCGCGCAGCAGGTGGCCCGCACGCTCGGCTATGTCGGTGTGCTGTGCGTTGAGTTCTTCGTGCTGCAGGACGGTTCGCTGGTGGCCAACGAGATGGCGCCGCGCCCGCACAACTCGGGCCACCACAGCCTCGACGCCTGCGACGTGTCGCAGTTCGATCTGCAGGTGCGCGCGATGACCGGCGCGCCGCTGGTCGCGCCGCGCCAGCATTCGCCGTGCGTGATGCTGAACCTGCTCGGTGACCTGTGGCCCGCGCAAGGTCAACCCGACTGGGCCGCGGTGCTGGCGCTGCCCGGCACGCACCTGCACCTGTACGGCAAGACCGAGGCCCGACCCGGTCGCAAGATGGGCCACCTGACGCTGACCGCTGCCACCGCCGAACAGGCCGACCGCACGGCCCGCGCCGCGGCGGCGCTGCTCGGCATCGCGGCTTGGTAGCGCGCATGGTCCTTGACGGCAACGACGCGGCAGCGCTGCAACAAGCGGCCGAGTTGCTCGCGGCGGGCGAACTCGTCGCCATGCCCACCGAGACTGTCTACGGTCTCGCGGCACGCGCCGACGACGACGCGGCCGTCGCGAAGATTTTCGCGGCCAAGGGCCGACCAGCGAACCACCCGTTGATCGTGCACGTGAGCGGCGCCGACCACGCGGAGCGGTTCGCCGCGCAGGTGCCGCCGGTCGCACGCCGACTGATGGACGCTTTCTGGCCCGGCCCGCTGACGCTGATCCTGCCGCGTGCCGAGGGCGTCGCCACCGCCGCGGCCGGTGGTCAGCGCAGCATCGGGCTGCGCTGCCCTTCGCACCCGGTCGCGCAAGCCTTGCTGGCGGCGACACAGCACCTCGGCGTGCCGGGTATCGCCGCGCCCAGCGCCAACCGCTTCGGGCGTGTCAGCCCGACGCGTGCGGCTCACGTGGTCGACGAGTTCGGCGACGCGCTCGCGGTGCTCGACGGTGGCCCGTGCGAACTCGGCATCGAGTCCAGCATCGTCGACTGCACGCGTGGGCACCCGGTGCTGTTGCGCCCCGGCGTGCTGTCGCGCGCGCACATCGAGGCCGCGGCCGGCGAGCCGCTGCGCGACCCCGATGCCGATGCGCCGCGTGCATCCGGCACGCTGGCTGCGCACTACGCCCCGAACGCCAAGCTGCGCCTCATGCCGCAACAAATGTTGACATCGGCTTTGCAAATGCTCGGCGAGCAGCCGCTGCAGCTGGCGGTATATTCACGCAGCCTGCCGCTGGGCGCAGCGCGCGGGGTGCGCCATCGGCGCATGCCGTTGCGGCCCGACCAGGCGGCCCAGGAGCTTTTTTCGGTGTTGCGCGAGTTCGATGCCGAGGGCGTGCAACTCATCTGGGTCGAAGAACCGCCAGCCGACCCCGAGTGGGACGGCGTTCGCGACCGCTTGCTGCGCGCTGCAGCATCCTGACACTCCTTCCACGACACCTTGTCGCACACCCCACCACCCGCTGGTTTTTCGGAGCATTGAATGAAGTCGTCGAAAGTGTATGGATTGGGCCGGGCCGCGTTGCTTGCCGGCGTGCTGGCTTCGGCGCTGCTGGCGTCGTGCGGCGGTGGCGAGCAGGTGTCGACCTTCAGTGCGTCGCGGGTGATCGCCTTCGGCGACGAATCCAGCGTGATCAATGCCAACGGCAGCAAGTACACCATCAACGCGCTGCTCACGAGCAGCACCACGGCCGTCGATTGCAGCAGCAATCCGATCTGGATCCAGTCGATCGCGGCCGTCTATGGCCTGGTGTTCCCGCAGTGTGCGGGTGCGGTGGCCGATCCGGTCAGCCGCATCTACGCAACCAGCGGTGCCAAGGTGGCCGATCTCGGCGGCCAGATCGATCTGCAAGTGCTCGATGGCGGCTTCGTCTCCACCGACCTCGTCACGGTGTTCATAGGCGCCAATGACATCATCGAACAATTCGCTCAGTACCCCGCTGTTGGTCAAGACCAATTGTTGGCCAACGTCGATGCTGCCGGCGCCGAGTTGGCGGCGCAGGTCAATCGCCTCGCCGACCTGGGTGCCAAGGTGCTGATCACGACCATCCCCGACATGGGTCTGACGCCCTATGCTGGCGACCGCAGTGCCGGGTCGACCAATGGCAACCCCGCCGTCTTGACGAGCCTGAGCACGCGTTTCAACGACGCGCTGCTCTCCAACCTGACCAACGACGGTCACAAAATCGGCCTGATCCAGCTCGACCAATACCTCTCGGCAATCGACAAGGCGACCCAGGCCGGCACCAGCAGCGGCTACGCGAACACCACGCTGGCGGCGTGCTCGGTGGCGCTGCCGGCCTGCACCACCAACACGCTGGTGACCGATGCCGTCGGGTTCGTCTGGTTGTGGGCCGATGACCGCCACCTGGGCCCGAACGGCCAGGCCGCACTGGGCTCGTTGGGCGCGACGCGCGCGCAGAACAACCCGTTCTGACGCGACCACGTTCGCGCGATGCGGCGACGGCGGGTTTCTCCCGCTGCGACAGGCGCATGTGCCCGTCTATAGTGCCCTCTCAAGAAAAAAGAACGATCGTTCTTTTTTGTTTCTGACCCATTGAGAGGTTTGCATGAGAGACATTCGATCCTGGGCGCGATACGCGTCTGTTGCGCTGGCTGCATTGCTGGCTTCGTGCGGCGGCAGCGATGGCGCCGACACCACACCGGCCGTTGCCGTCACCTCGGTCAAGGTGATGGGCGACAGCCTCGCCGACAGCGGCACCTTCGGCTTCAAGTTCACGGTGCAGGCCACCACGGCCACCGGCATCGACCTGAAGACGCCGCGCGTCTACCCCGAACTGGTCGCGAACAGCTATGGCGTGGCCGTCTGCAACGCCTACACCGCCACGAGCGCGACCACCTTCATCCCGAACCCGACCCAGACCGGCTGCACCAACTACGCGATCGGCGGCGGGCGCATCAACAACTACAGCGCGCCGACCTCGCCGGTGTCGATTCCGGTGCAACTCGCCGCCGGTTCGGCGGCTGGCAACTACACCGCCGGTGACCTGCTGATCATCGACGGCGGCGGCAACGACGCGGCCGACCTGATCGGCGCCTATCTGCAGGCCTCGACCAACCCCACGCCTTACATCACGCTGCTCGGCACGGTGCTGCCTTCGGCCACGGTGAACGCGGCCGTCGCGGCCGGGGCGACCGGCCTGGCCGGCGTGGGCGCGACCTACCTCACGGCGCTGGCCGACAACTTCTACGCCAGCATCAAGGCCAACGCGCTCGACAAGGGCGCGCAGCGCGTCGTGGTGCTGAACATGCCCGGCATCACGAACACGCCGCGCTTCCAGATGGTGCTGGACAGCATCGCCGCGGCCTACGGCGGCGGCACCGCCGGCGCCGCGGCGCGGGCCCAGTCCGAGGCTTTGTTCAAGAGCTGGATCGTCGCGTTCAACACCGAACTCGCCGCCAAGTTCGCCGGCAATGCCAACGTGGTCGTGGTCGACTTCTACACCTCGTTCAACGACCAGGTCGCGGCGCCGGCCCAGTTCGGTCTGCAGAACGCGACGACGCCGGCATGCCCGATCACCGGCCTCGGTTCCGACGGTCTGCCGACCTACACCTTCGCGACCTGTACCGACGTTGCGCTTTCCGCGACGACGCCGCCCACCGGCGCGACCGGGGGCACCGACTGGTGGAAGACTTTCGCGTTCTCCGACAGCTTCCACCCGACGCCGCAGGCCCACAAAAACCTGGCCCAGCTCATTTCCCGCTCGCTGGCGCAAGCCGGCTGGCTCTGACGCGGCGCAGGAGACACGAACATGAACCACCCACAACGATACGACGGCGCCCGCTTCAAGATGCTCGGCGCTGCGGTGGCCGCGGCCGCCGCGCTGCTGGCCGCGGTCGGCGCCCAAGCCCAGAGCGCCGGCACGCTGATGGTCCGCGCCGGCGCGACCCAGATCAAGCCCAACGTCAGCAGCGGTGACCTGACCGCACCGTCTTTCCCCGGGACCCAGGCCGACATCCGTTCCGACACCCAGTTCGCCGGCGGTGTGAGCTACATGCTGACCGACAACGTCGCGATCGACGTGCCGTTGTCCCTGCCGTTCAAGCACGACATCGTCGGCGCGGGCGCGATCGCCGGTGTCGGCAAGATCGGCGAGGTGCGTGCGCTGCCGATGACGGTGTTGGGGCAGTACCGCTTCCTGGACGCGAAGTCGGCGTTCCGGCCCTACCTGGGTGCTGGCGTGACCTACGCCAAGTTCTACAAGGCCCGCAGCACCGCGGCGTTGAGCGCACTGACCGGCGGCACGCCGAGCAACCCGACGACCATCGACGTCAAGTCGAAGTTCGCGGCCACGCTGCAGCTGGGCGCGAGCTACGCGTTCAGCGAGCGCTGGTTCGTCGAGGCTGACCTGACGCACACCTTTCTGAAGACGCGCACCACGCTGTCGACGGGTCAGACGCTGGACACCAAGATCGACCCGGACTCCTACAGCATCGCGATCGGCTACACCTTCTGATCGCGCGGCACTGGCTGCGTCCCGAACGGCCTGCGCATGCAGGCCGTTTTTTCGTGCGGCGCGGTCAGTTGAGCGGCGTGTCGACCGTCGGTGGCGCGCCGTCGGTCGCGGTCCACTGAATCAGCGCGTCGAAGGCCGGCCGCGTGGTGGTCGGGTTGGCATTCGCGTGGTTCGCGATGACCACCACCACGTAGCGGCGGCCCGAGTTCGCGAGCACATAGCCGGCGATGCCGGCGACGTCGCGCAGCGAGCCGGTCTTCAGGTGGGCGCGGCCCAAAGTCGCACGCGACTTCTTCAAGGTGCCGTCGACGCCGCTGACGGGCAGCGAGCTCATCAGCTCGGGCATCACCGGACTCGCCCACGCCGACTGCAGCACCCGCGTCAGCAGGCGCGCGCTCAAGCGGCCGTCGCGCGAGAGGCCCGAGCCGTTGTCGACGACCAGACCGGCCGTCGCGGCTGCACCGAAGCGCTCGGTCGCCCATTGCCGCAGCAGTTCGCGCGCGGCATCGGGTGTGCCGCTGCCGCGCTGCGTCAGCGCAAGCGTGAGGAAGAGCTGCTGCGCCATCACGTTGTTGCTGTACTTGTTCATGTCGCGCACGACCTCGGCCAGCGTCGGCGAGCTCAGCACAAAGGTCGGCGGATCGGCGGGCGCGGCGCCGTCGTGCACGCTGCCGGTCAGCCGACCCCCGAGTTCTTGCCACATCGCGGCGAGGGCGCGTTCGTTGTAGCGCTTCGCGTCCGGGTAGGCGAGCGACCAGCTCTTCTCGCCACAGGCCGCCGGGTAGCTGCCGGTGAAGTGCAGCGAGGTCGGGTCGCCGAAGTCGACACGCAGCGCGGCGCGCCAGTCGTCGCAAATGCCCGCAGCCAGCGGCACGCTGGCGTCGACGCGGACACCGGCGAGCGGCAGGTCGACGGCGATCGTTGCGAGGCCGCGCACCGCGTCGGGCGTGAACGTGAACAGCAGCGCCTTGTAGTTGAGCATCAGCGCGTCGGCGCCCACGTTGTACGGCCGCAGCGGCTCGCCGTCGAAGTCGGCAGCGTTCTGCCCGGGCACGACGAAATCGCTGCGGTCGAGCACGATGTCGCCGCGGATCTCGCGCACGCCCAGCTGCTGCACGCGCCTGAGCAGCAACCAGACGCGCTCGACCACCAGCTTGGGGTCGCCGCTGCCCTTGATCACGAGGTTGCCGTCGAGCACGCCGTCGCGCAGCGTGCCTTGCAGCCAGACCGGCGTGCTCCAGCTCCACGCCGGGCCGAGCAGGTCCAGGCTCGCGTACGTGGTCAGCAGCTTCATCAGCGAGGCCGGGTTCACCGGCTGGTCGATGCGCCAGGCCAGGCGCAGGTTCGTGCTGCCTACCTCCTGCACCATCGCGACCACCGCGTCGCGCGGCAGTTTGGCACGGTCCAGCGCGGCGGCCACGGTGGGCGGCAGCGTGTCCGGGGCGGCGTGCAGCGCCGGTACGAAGAGCGACAGCGACAGGAACGCGAGCCGCGCGGCGAGCGCTGGGACGAGGCGCAGGGACATGCCGGAATGATCGCACGCGAGGGTCGCCGCTAAACTCACGCCATCCCCCTCAGAATCTCCGAACCCACCTGCGGCCGCGTCGATGCCGAGGCCCCATGAACTCGCTGCTTGCCTTTGATACCGCCACCGAACACCTCAGCATCGCCGTGGCCGCGCACGACCGCGTGTTGACGCACGAGTCGGCGGGTGGTGCGCAGGCGTCGGCGACGCTGATCCCGGCCATCCTCGCGCTGCTTGCCCGGGCCGGTGTGCGTCTGCGCGATCTCGATGCGATCGCGTTCGGCCGCGGCCCCGGTGCCTTCACCGGCCTGCGCACCGCGTGCGCGGTGGCGCAGGGCCTGGCCTACGGCGCGGGCAAGCCGGTGCTGGCGATCGACACGCTGCTGGCGGTCGCCGAAGACGCGCGTGGCGCGGCTTCTGAACCCGATGTCTGGGTCGCGATGGACGCGCGCATGGACGAGGTCTACGCGGCGCACTACCGTTTCGAGGCCGGCGCCTGGTCGGTGCTGGACGCGCCGATGCTGACCACCCCCGACGTGCTCAACGCGCGCTGGCGGGCGCAGCCGCCGATGTGTGTCGCAGGCAGCGCGTTGGCGGCGTTCGAGGACCGCCTGGCTGCCGGCGACGCGCGCCGCGTGCCCGATGCACTGCCGCGCGCCGCGGCGATGCTGCCGCTGGCCCGTGCGTTGTGGGCGCAGGGGGGCGCGGTCGATGCGGCGCACGCCTTGCCGCTGTACCTGCGCGACAAGGTCGCGCAGACGATTGTTGAGCGCGACGCGGTCCGTGCCGCCAAGGAGGCATTGCGATGAGCGCACAGTGGCGCGACGATCTGCCGTCAGCGGCGCCAGGCGCGCTGCGACCGATGACCACGGCCGAGCTCGACGCGGTGCTGGCGATCGAGGTCTCGGCCTACGCCTTCCCGTGGAGCCGCGGCAACTTCATCGACTCGCTTGCGGCCGGCTACCCGGCGCAGGTGCTGCTGGACGCGCAGGGTGCGATGCTGGGCTACTTCGTTGCGATGGGTGGGGTCGACGAGATGCACCTGCTCAACATCACGGTGGCGCCCGCCGTGCAGGGGCGCGGCCACGCGCGGCAGATGATCGACGCGTTGATCGCGTTGTGCCGCGACCACCTCGCGCATGAACTCTGGCTCGAAGTGCGCGAGACCAACACGCATGCCCGTGCGATCTACGCGCGCCTGGGCTTCGAGCAAAAAGGCGTGCGCAAGGGCTACTACCCGGCGCCCTTTGGTCGCCGCGAAGACGCGGTCGTGATGAGCTTGAAGCTGGGGGCGGGCGATGCGCTGGAGTGAGCACCAGATCGCGATGCTGCGCGAGATGGGGGTCAGGCTGTGGCCCACCGGGCCCGAGACCTCGGCGCCGCCGGATCGAGCATTGCCGCCCACCGAACGCGCGGCCGATCCGGTCGCGGCCGCGCCGGTTCCGCGCGCTGCCACGCCGGTGGCCGCGCCGGCGTCGTCCGTCGGCACGATGGACTGGCCGGCGCTGCGCGACACCGTCGCCGCCTGCACCGCCTGCAAGCTCTGCGAGAGCCGGCGCCAGACCGTGTTCGGCGTCGGCAGCACGCGTGCGCACTGGATGATCGTCGGCGAAGCGCCGGGCGAGCAGGAAGACCGCCAGGGCGAGCCCTTCGTCGGCAAGTCGGGCCAGCTGCTCGACAACATGCTGCGCACGGTCGCGCTGACGCGCGGCGAGGACGCCGAGCCCGCGCACCAGGTCTACATCGCGAACACGCTGAAGTGCCGGCCGCCCGGCAATCGCAACCCGCAGCCCGACGAGCTGGCCCAGTGCGAGGGCTTTCTGATCCGCCAGGTGCAGCTGCTGCAGCCCAAGATCATTCTCGCGATGGGCGCGTTCGCGGTGCAAAGCCTGCTGCGCAGCACCGAGCCGGTCGGCCGGCTGCGCGGTCGCGTGCACCACTACCAGGGCGTGCCGCTGGTCGTGACCTACCACCCGGCCTACCTGCTGCGCAACCTCGTCGACAAGGCCAAGACCTGGGACGACCTCTGCCTGGCCGTCGAAGTGGCGCGCGGCAGTGTCTGATGTCACGCATCCCCGCTGGTGCACCCCAGGGCACGCGTCTATGATCTGACGCGACAGCTGGCGGGCCTCCTCGCCGGTGTCGCACCACCCCATGGCCGTTGCACCGCCTGCGCGAGAAGACGCCGAACCCGACAGCGCCGATCCCGGCAGCGGGCTGGCGCGCCGTTCGTCGCAGGCCCAGGCGGCGCTGTTCCGGCTGCTGGCCGACAACGTGCCGGTGCTGATCGCCTACTACCGGGCCCACGACTTCCGCTGCCAGTTCGCGAACCGGCAATATGCGCAGACCTTCGGCCTCGACGTCGACTCCATCGTCGGCTCGACCTTCGCCGAGGTCATCGGCGCCGACGCGGCGCGCGAGATCCAGCCTCAGGTGGAACGCATGCTGGCCGAACGTCGACCGGTGTTCTACGAGCGCACGCTGACCTCTGCCGACGGCAGTTCGCGCTGGATCGAGGTGCACCTGCTGCCGCACCTGGACGATGAGGCCGGCGTGCCGGACGGCCCGGCCATCGGCGCCTTCGTGCTGATCAGTGACATCACGCGCCACCGCGTCGCCGAACGCGCGGCGCGCGAGTCCGAGGAGCGGCTCGCGAAGTTCATGCAGGCCAGCGCCGAGGGCATCGTGTTCCACCGCGACGGCTTCATCACCGATGCGAACCCGCCGGTCTGCGAGCTGGTCGGCTACACGCTGGCCGAGATGCTGGGCCGCAAGACGCTGGAGTTCATCGCGCCCGACCACGTCGCGCAGGTCGCCGCGGTGATCGCGTCGGGCCAGGAGACGGCCTACGAGAGCATGCTGCTCGACAAGCACGGCCAGCGCATCCCGGTCGAATTCATCGTGCGCACGATGATGCACGGCGGCGAGCGCCTGCGCATGACCATCGTGCGCGACATCCGCGACCGCCATGCGGCACAGGCGCGCATCCACCACATGGCGCATTTCGACGCGCTCACCGGCCTGCCGAACCGTGCGTCGTTCATGGCCCACCTCGAGCGCTCGATGGCGCCGCGCAGCGAGGGCGGCGAAGCGCGGCTCGCGCTGCTCTTCATCGACCTCGACAACTTCAAGCGCGTCAACGATTCGCTCGGCCACCTGGTCGGTGACACGCTGCTGCGCACGATCGCGACGCGCATCACCGCGAGCCTGCGCGCCACCGACGTGGTCGCGCGCTTCGGCGGCGACGAGTTCGTCGTGCTGCTCGCCAACCTGGCCGCCGGCGAACAGCAGGCGCTCGACGCCGAAGAGGTTGCACAGAAGCTGCTCGCCGCGATCGCCGCGCCCGTCATCGCCGAAGGTCGGCCGCTGTCGGTCACGCCGTCGGTCGGCATCGCGCTGTTCCCGCTGGACGGCAGCACGTCCGACGAGCTGGTCAAGCACGCCGACTCGGCGATGTACCTGGCCAAGGCGCGCGGCCGTGCGAACCACCAGTTCTTCGACCGCAGCATGGCGCACGCGGCCTACGCCGAACTGGTGATGGAAGGCCAGCTCGCGCTCGCGCTGGAGCGCGGCGAGTTCCTGCTGTACTTTCAGCCGCAGGTGCGCGCGCGCGACGGCGCGCTGGTCGGCGCCGAGGCGCTGATCCGCTGGCAGCACCCCGAACGCGGGCTGCTGTCGGCCGATGCCTTCATCCCGCTGGCCGAGCAGCGCCAGCTGATGTGGGCCATCGGCCAGTGGGTCGTCGGCGAGGCGGTGCGCTGTGCGCAGCGCTGGGTCGACATGGGGCTGAAGATCGCACCGGTGGCGGTCAATCTGTCCAGCGTGCAGTTCCACTCGATCGGCTTCGTCGAAGCGATGGCGCAGCTGCTGCCGCCCATTCCCGGCCTGATCGAACTCGAGCTCACCGAGCGCATGCTGATGGACGACCTGGGTCAGGTGAAGCAGCGCCTGGTGCGGCTGAAGGCGATGGGTTTGCAGATCTCGGTCGACGACTTCGGCACCGGTTACTCGTCGCTGGGTCACCTGAAGGAGCTGCCGATCGACAAGGTCAAGATCGACCGCTCGTTCGTGCACGACCTGCCGGCCAACCGCGACTCGGCCGCGATCACCCGCGCCATCATCCAGATGGGCCGCAGCCTGGGCCTGACGGTGATCGCCGAGGGCGTCGAGACCGAAGCACAGCGCGACTTTCTGGCCGAACAGGGCTGCGACGAACTGCAGGGCATGCTGATCAGCCCGCCGCTGCCGCAGGCCGCGTTCGAGGCCTGGGTCGCGCAGCGCCGGGTCAGCTCGTCGTCTTCTTGACCGGCCGCTGCCAGCCCGCGAGCGCGATCTGCTTGCCGCGCGCCACCGCGAGGCTACCGGCCGGCACATCCTTCGTGATCGTCGAGCCGCCGCCGATGGTGGCGCCATCGCCCAGCGTCACCGGCGCCACCAGCACGCAGTTGCTGCCGACGTGCACGTCGGCACCGATCGTGGTGCGGTGTTTGTTGGCGCCGTCGTAGTTCGCGGTGATGCTGCCAGCGCCGTAGTTGACGCGCGCACCCACCGTTGCGTCGCCGATGTAGGCGAGGTGGTTGGCCTTCGCGCCGCGCGCCAGCGTCGCGTTCTTGACCTCGACGAAGTTGCCGATGTGCACGTCCTCGGCCAGCACCGCGCCGGGCCGCAGCCGCGCGAACGGCCCGACAGACCCGCCAGCGCCGACCTGAACGCCCAGCGCTTCGCCGTCGATGTGGGTGAACGGGTGGATCACGGCGCCGGCCGCGATGGTCGCGTTGCGGATCACGCAGTTCGCGCCGATGCGAACCCCGTCGCCGAGCAGCACCGTGCCCTCGAACACGCAGTTGACGTCGATGTCGACGTCGCTGCCGCAGCGCAGTGTGCCGCGCAGGTCGACCCTTGCCGGGTCGGCCAGGCGCACGCCGGCTTCCATCAGCACCTCGGCCTGGCGGCGCTGCACGCGGCGCTCCAGGTCGGCCAGCTGCGCCGGGCTGTTCACGCCCAGCACCTCGGTCTCACTCGCGGGCTGCGCAGTGACGACCGGCACGCCTTCGGCGACGGCCATCGCGACCACGTCGGTCAGGTAGTACTCGCCCTGCACGTTGTCGTTCGTCAGCGCCGCGAGCCAGCGCTTGAGCTGCGCGGTGGGCGCGGCCATCGCGCCGGTGTAGACCTCGCGGATCTGGCGCTCGGCGGGGCTCGCGTCCTTGTGTTCCTTGATGCCGTGCACGCGGCCGCCCTCGGTGGCGCCGCGACCGGCCGGGTCGCCGCGCACGATGCGGCCGTAGCCGGTCGGGTCGGCGAGGTTCACGGTCAGCAGCGCCAGCCGCGTGCCGCCGCAGGCCTCGATCAGTGCGCGTGCCGTCGCGGCTTCGATCAGTGGCACGTCGCCGTTCAGGATCAGCGTCGTGCCTTCAGCGTGCAGCTTGGGCGCGGCCTGCAGCACCGCGTGGCCGGTGCCGAGCTGCGGCATCTGGCGCACGAATTGCAAACGCGGTGCCCCGACCGTGGACTCGACCGCCTCGGCGCCGTGGCCGGTGATCACGACGGTGCCGTCCGCATTCAATTCCCCTGCGGTGTCCAGGACATGCTGCAATAGGGCACGCCCGGCCAGCTTGTGCAGCACCTTGGGCAGGCTGGATTTCATGCGGGTGCCTTTGCCCGCGGCCATGATCACGATGTCGAGCGCCATGTTGTTCTCCCTGCAAGCATCGAAATTGAGTACCCCCCGGAAATGTCTTCGACATTCCCGCCCCCAGGGGTCAAGCAAAGTGGCAAAGCCACATTTCCTTGCGAATCGCTGGATTATCGCGGCGCTGTGTGGCGTGGCGATGCTCGTGTCGGGCTGCAGCGCGCTGCGCATCGGCTACAGCCAGGCGCCGGATCTCGTCTACTGGTGGCTGGACGGCTACGTGGACTGGACCAGCGCGCAGACCCCGCGCGTGCGTGCGGCCCTGACGCAGTGGTTCGCCTGGCACCGCCGCACCCAGCTGCCCGACTACGCCGTGCTGCTCACGCGGGCCCAGACCGAGGTGCTGGCCGACACCACCGCCGCGCGTGCCTGCGAATGGCAGGTCGACATCGTCAAGCGCGCCAGCATCGCCTTCGAGCAGGCCGTGCCGGCCGCGGCCGACATCCTGTTGACGATCACGCCGCAGCAGATCGCGCACCTCGAGCGCCGCTACGCCAAGAACAACGAGGAGTTCCGCGACGACTACCTGCAGCCCGACCTGGGCAAGCGCGCCGAGCTCACGCTCAAGCGCACCGTCGAGCGCGCCGAGATGCTCTACGGCCGCCTCGACGACGCACAGCGCGCCCGAATGACGCTGGCGCTCGCCCGGTCGCCATTCGACCCCGAGGCCTGGTTCGCCGAGCGCCGCCAGCGCCAGCAGGAGGTGCTGCAGCTGCTGCGCAGCGTCGTCGCCGGGGGTGCGTCGCGCGAGCAGGTCCAGGCCGGTCTGCGCGCCTATGCCGACCACGTGCAGCGCTCGCCACAAGAGGCCTATCGACGCTACTCGGAGCGCCTGATGGAGTTCAACTGCGGCTTCGCGGCGACGCTGCACAACGGCACCAGCGCCGCGCAACGACGCGCGGCGGCGAAGACGCTGGCCGGCTGGGAGGGCGATGTGCGTGCGCTGGTGGCGTCCGCGGCCGCCGCCGTCGACCACAACAACTGACGCGGCTGCCGAAACAACGATCGACCGACTATTGACGCGAGATCTGCGTCGTCACGTTGTGCGGGTTCGGGCCGACGTTCGGGAAGTCCTTCAGCGCGGCTTCGAACATCGCCGGCAGCAGGTAGTCGATGGAAGCCGACGGGCCGGTGTTGGCGGCGCGGGCTTCGTACAGCAGCTGGCCGGTCTTGCGGTCGCGGATCAGCAGCGCCACCTCGCGTTCGAACGACGTGGGGCCGGGGTAGCCGAAGCCGCCGTTCACGCCCCAGAACGGGTGGCGGCCCCAGCGGCCATAGCCATAACCGTAACGAAAGCCGCCGCGCCAGAACAGCGGCTCGTTGTAGATCCACGGGTCGTTGGTGCTGACGCGCGCGCCGACCTGCATCAGGTAGTCAGCGCTGTTCAGGTCGGGTGCGGCCGAGAAGCCGGCAGCCTCGATGGCGCCGCGCGCCGCGTCTTCCAGCTGCTGCTGGTGTTCCGGGCGCACCTGCTGCGACGGCAGCCGCTCGAACGCGAAGCTCGCCGGCTTGCGCTCGGCCGGCCAGGGCCCGAAGGTCGAGACCTCGTTGTGCAGGTTGTTGAGGGCGGCGCAGCCGCCGAGCACGACGGTGAGGGCGGCAACGCAAAGCAGCTTGAGCATGGGGTTCTCCTTCGCAGCGGGTTCAGTCGGCAGGCCGGATCGCGATCGTGGCCGGTGCCGCGCAGTCGTCTTCGTCGAAGGCGCGGTCGCCCGATGCATCGGCCACGCCGGTCGCTTGGAGCGTGGTGAAGGGGTAGAGGTTCCGGTCCATCAGGTGCGAGGGCACGATGTGGGCCATCGCGTTGAACATGTTGTCGACGCGGCCGGGGTATTTGCGGTCCCACTCGCGCAGCATCTGCTTGGTCTGCACGCGCTGCAGGTTCTCCTGGCTGCCGCACAGTGTGCACGGGATGATGGGGAAGGCGCGGTGCGCGGCCCAGCGCTCCAGATCGAGCTCGTTCACATAGGCGAGCGGGCGGATCACGATGTTCTTGCCGTCGTCGCTGACCAGCTTGGCCGGCATGCCCTTCAGCTTGGCACCGAAGAACATGTTCATGAACAGCGTCTGCAGCATGTCGTCGCGGTGGTGGCCGAGCGCGATCTTGGTCGCGCCCAGCTCGCCGGCCACCCGGTAAAGAATGCCGCGCCGCAGCCGCGAGCACAGGCTGCACATGGTCTTGCCCTCGGGGATCACGCGCTTGACGATCGAATACGTGTCCTGGTTCTCGATGTGGAAGGGCACGCCCAGCTTGGCCAGGTACTCGGGCAGCACGTGCTCGGGGAAGCCGGGCTGCTTCTGGTCGAGGTTGACCGCGACGATGTCGAAATGGATGGGCGCGCGGGCGCGCAGGTTGATCAGGATGTCGAGCAGCGCGTAGCTGTCCTTGCCGCCCGACACGCAGACCATGACCTTGTCGCCTTCTTCGATCATGTTGAAGTCGACGATGGCCTGGCCGACCTGGCGGTGCAGGCGCTTGCTGAGCTTTTGCAACTCCACCGAGAGTTTTGCGTCCTTGGGCGGCGATTCGAGCACGGCGCTCATGCAGCTTTCTCCTTCAGCACGTCCTTCAATCCGAACACCTCGCAGCCGACCGAGGCGCAGTCCGGGTACACGTCGGGCTTTTCGGTCGAGACGCGTGCGGCGCGCACCTTGGGGTGGGCCAGCATCAGCGCGAGCACATCGTCGCACAGCGTCTCCTGCAGGTGCACATGCCCCTGACCGACGCGCGATGCGATGCTGCTGCGCATGTAGTCGTAGTCGACGACCTCGTCAAGCTCGTCGGCCTGGGGTGTGGACAGCGCGAGCGGGATGTACAGGTCGACGTTGATCAGCACGCGCTGCTCGCCGGTCTTCTCGAACGCGTGCACGCCGATGTTGATGAAGACCTCGTAGTCGCGCAAAAACAGGCGCCGGCAGTCCATCAGGCTGGGGTGGCTGAGCAGGCTTTCCATGGGATTCTCAGGAATTCTTTGCAAGGTAAAGCACGTCGCGCGGCTGTGCGCTCAGGTGCTGGCCGCCATCGACCAGCAGCGTCGTGCCGGTGATCGCGGGCGAGTCGATCAAGAAGCGCACGGCACGGGCGATGTCGTCGGGCGTCGACGAGCGTTCGAGCGGGGTCATCTTGTGGGCCTGCGCGAACTCGTCCGCGCTCATCGGGCCGGACAGCAAGGTCACGCCGGGCGCGACGCCGCAGACCCGCACCCGCGGCGCGAGTGCCTGCGCCAGCATCACGGTGGCGGCCTGCAGCGCGGCCTTGGACAGCGTGTACGAGAAGTAGTCGGGGTTGGGGTTCCAGAGCTTCTGGTCGATCAGGTTGACGACGCAACCGGTCTGCGTGCTGCCGTCGAGCTGTGCATGCAGCGCCTGCGCCAGCAGGATGGCCGGTGCCGTGTTCGCGCGCCAGTGCTTCTCCATCGCCGCGACGCTGAAGCTGGCCGGGTTGTCGTACTCGAAAGTCGATGCGCTGTTCACGACCGCGTCGATGCGGCGGAAGTGCGCCGCGACCGCGGGCACGAGCGCGCGGCAGGCGGCCTCGTCCGAGAGGTCGGCTTGAAAAGCATGTGCGCGCGCGCCCAGCCCCTGCAATTCGGCCACGGTCGCGAACGCATCGTCGCGCGAACCGCGGTAGTGCACCGCCACGTCGAAGCCGTGCCCGGCCAGGTCGAGCGCCATCGCGCGGCCCAGACGACGGGCAGCGCCGGTGACGAGCACGACGGGGCGCGCGGCGGATGGGGGCGACATGATTCCTACAATGGGGCGATGCAATCCAGCGAGAGCGCCAGTGTATCGGCGCCATTGACCCAGCTCCTCCGTGCGGCCATTGACCGAAACGGTGGCTGGCTGCCGTTCGACCGTTTCATGGCGATGGCGCTGTACGCGCCCGGGCTGGGTTACTACGCGAACCGCAGCCCCAAGTTCGGCCTGATGCCGCAGTCGGGCAGCGACTTCGTCACCGCGCCCGAACTCTCGCCGCTGTTCGGCCGCGCGCTGGCGCGCCAGGTCGCGCAGGCCTTGGCGGCCAGCGCCAGCGACGAGGTCTGGGAGTTCGGCTCCGGCTCCGGCGCGCTGGCCGTGCAGCTGCTGCAAGCCCTCGGCGACGCGGTGCGGCGCTACACCATCGTCGACCTGTCGGGCAGCCTGCGCGAGCGCCAGCGCGAGCGGCTCGCGGCCTTCGGCGACCGGGTGCGCTGGGTCGACGCGCTGCCCGACGCGATGGCCGGCGTGGTCGTCGGCAACGAAGTGCTGGACGCGATGCCAGTGCAACTGCTGCACCTCGACGGTACGCAGTGGCAAGAGCGCGGCGTCGTGATCGACGGCGACGCGTTCCGGTGGCTTGATCGTGCGAGCGACTTGCACCCGCCGCTGGATCGTCCGGTAAGCGGCCCGTTCGCGCCCGGCACCGTCACCGAGATCCATCCCCAGGCCGAGGCCTTCATCGCGACGCTGGCCGAACGCCTGACGCGCGGCGCGGCCTTCTTCATCGACTACGGCTTCCCCGAGGTCGAGTACTACCACCCGCAGCGCAGCGGCGGCACGCTGATGTGCCACCGCGCCCACCTGGCCGACACCGACCCGCTGGTCGACGTGGGCCAGAAGGACATCACCGCGCACGTCAACTTCACCGGCGTCGCGCTGGCCGCGCAGAACGCCGGGCTGGACGTGCTGGGCTACACGACGCAGGCGCACTTCCTGATGAACTGCGGTGTGATGGGCGACCTCGAGGGCGCCGACCTGAAGACCCGGGCGAACACGCAGAAGCTGCTGACCGAGCACGAGATGGGCGAGCTGTTCAAGGTGATCGCGTTCGCCAAGGGCTGCGACGCGGCGTTCGCGGCCGCGCCGCTCGGCTTTGCGCGCGGCGACCGGACGCATACGTTGTGATCCGCTGGAACGCCTGGAAGCAGCCATCGTGATCCGCTGGCTGCTGATCGTCTTCCTCGCGCTGCTGCTGTTCAGCGGCCTGCGCCCCTGGTTGGAAAAGCTCGGGCTGGGCCGACTGCCGGGTGACTTGCGTTTCCGCTTCGCCGGCCGAGAATGGTTCTTTCCGTTCGCCAGCAGCGTCGTGTTGAGCCTGCTGGCGATGCTGATCATCAAGCTGCTGTAGGGTAGCGCTCTCAACCCAGGGACACCGCGCATGACCACCACCCCCGAGAATGTCGCCGGCCGCTTCGGCAGCGGCCAGGCCGTCAAGCGCGTCGAGGACGCGGCGCTGCTGGCCGGCCAGGGCCAGTTCACCGACAACGTGCCGGTCGCCGACACCACGCACATCGCGTTCCTGCGCTCGCCGTATGCGCACGCGCGCATCACCGCGATCGACACCTCGGCGGCGCTGGCCCTGCCCGACGTGCTGGCCGTCTACACCGGCGAACAGCTCGCGCAGGCCGGCGTGAAGGCGATGCCGCCGCCGGCCGGCTTCACGCGTGCCGACGGCAAGCCACCGGCCACCGCGCCGCGCCGCGGGCTCGCGCTCGGCACGGTGCGCTTTGTCGGCGAGGCCGTGGTTGCGGTCGTCGCGCGCACGCGCCTGGCGGCGCGCGACGCGGCCGAGGCGGTGATGGTCGACTACGACGAGCTGCCCGCGGTCGTCGACCCGACACAGGCCATCGTCCCCGGCGCGCCGGTGCTGTGCCCCGAGGCACCCGACAACATCAGTGCCGAGATGCGCCACGGCAGCGCGTCGGCGACCATCGCCGCGTTCGAGCGCGCCGCGCACGTGGTCGCGCTCGACCTCGTGAACCAGCGTCTCGCGCCCAGTCCGATGGAGCCGCGCAGCATGGTGGCGATGTTCGACGTGGCGACCGGCCGGCTCACGGTGCGGCTGAGCAGCCAGATGCCGACCGGCACGCGCGACTCGCTGGTCGACGCGATCCCCGGCCTCACCAAGGACAACGTGCGCGTCGTCGTCGGCGACGTCGGCGGTGGCTTCGGCATGAAGACCGGCATCCACCCCGAGGACATCGTCGTCGCGTACGCGGCGCGCGAACTCAAGGCGGCCGTGCGCTGGCAGGCCGACCGCAACGAGGACTTCATCTCCGGCGTGCACGGCCGCGACGTGGTCAGCCGCGCCGAGCTCGCCCTCGACGCCGACGGCCGCGTGCTCGCGATGCGCGTGCGCTCGCTCGCGAACGTCGGCGCCTACTCCACCGGCGTCGGCGTCGCGATCCAGCTGCTGATCGGGCCGTGGGTCTCGACCAGCATCTACGACATCGCGACCATCGACCTGCACTTCATCGCGGTGATGACCAACACCGCGCCCACTGGCGCCTACCGCGGCGCGGGCCGGCCCGAGGCGATCTACATCACCGAGCGGCTGATGGACGCCGCCGCGCGCGAGATGCGCCTCGACCCGTCCGAGCTGCGCCGCCGCAACCTGATCCGCCCGGAGCTGATGCCTTACAAGAACGCGATGGGCCAGGTTTACGACAGCGGCCGCTTCGAGCAGATCCTCGACCAGGGCCTGGCGCTGGCCGACTGGCACGGCTTCGGCGCGCGGCGCACCGCGAGCGAAGCGGCCGGCAAGCTGCGCGGCCGCGGCCTCGCGAGCTTTCTCGAATGGACCGGCGGCAACGTGTTCGAGGAACGCGTCACCGTCGACGTGTCGGCCGACGGCTTCATCGAGATCTCGTCGGCGACGCAGGCGATGGGCCAGGGCATCGCGACCAGCTATGTGCAGCTCGCGGTCGACACCTTCGGCGTGGCACCCGAACGCATCCGCGTGAAGCAGGGCGACACCGACCGCAACAACGGCTTCGGCAGCGCCGGTTCGCGCTCGCTGTTCACCGGCGGCTCGGCGGTGCGGGTCGCCTCCGAGCGCACCGTCGAGCACGCGAAGCAGCTCGCCGGCGATGTGCTCGAGGCCGCGCCGGCCGACATCGAATACCGCGCCGGGCGCTTCGGTGTCGTCGGCACCGACCTCGGCATCGACCTGTTCGAACTCGCCGGCAAGCAGCCCGAGCAGCGCATCTTCATCGACTCGACCAGCGCGGTCGGCGGCCCGACCTGGCCCAACGGCTGCCATGTGTGCGAGGTCGAGGTCGACCCGGGCACCGGCCATGTCGAGGTCGTAGCCTACGCGTCGGTGAACGACATCGGCCGGGTCGTCAACCCGACCATCGTCACCGGCCAGATCGAGGGCGGCGCGGTGCAGGGCATCGGCCAGGCGCTGACCGAGGCGATCGTCTACGACCGCGACAGCGGGCAGATCCTGACCGCGAGCTTCCAGGACTACGCGATGCCGCGCGCCGACATCGCGAGCGGCTTCTTCAAGACCGCGTTCGACACCAGCATCCCGTGTGTGACCAACCTGCTCGGGGTGAAAGGTGTCGGCGAGCTCGGCACCATCGGCGCGACGCCGGCGGTCGTCAATGCGGTGATCGACGCGCTCGACCATGCAGGCCTGGGCCGCGCAGCCGAGCGCATCCAGATGCCGCTGACGGCGTCGCGCGTGTGGCGCGCGCTCGCCGGCGAGTTCGACGCGCCGCCGGTCGTCTGAGACGCGCTCAGGCGCCGGGCTGAAAGCGCTCCTTCAGCCGCAGCAGCGGGCGTTCGAACACGCGGTAGCTCAGCGCGGCCAGCGCGACCGTGCCGAGGGCGCAGACGACGAAGGCCGCGCCGCCGCCGGTGTCGATGTGCAGCCGGGCGAGCACGCGTTGCGTCGCGTCGAGCACGACCACGTGCAGCAGGTAGACGCCGTAGCTCACGCTGCCGACGAAGGCCAGCGGTCGCCATTCGAGCGCGCGGACGATGCGTGAGCCGGGGTGCAGCACGATGCCTGCGAGCAGCAGCGTCGCGACGAGATGGAAGGCCAGACGCGGCGCGCCCTGCACATCGCCAGGCCAACACGCCAGCAGCATCAGCAGCAGCGTCCATGCGGCCAGCATCGGCCCGGCGGTCACGCGCGTCAGCCGTGCGCGCAGCGGCGAGCGCAACGCGAATGCCAGCAGCACGCCGAGCAGAATGGGCGTGAACGTGATCTGCAGGATGTTGAGTTGGGCCTGCGCCGCGCCCAGCGCCGGCCACAGTGCGGCCAGCCCGCCGAAGTTGAGCAACTGGTTCAGCGCCAGGAACACGCCCAGCGGCCACAGCGACCACCGCCCCAGCCACGCCAGCAGCGGCGGCCAGACCAGGTAGAACTGTTCTTCGGTCGCCAGCGACCAGCTGATCGCGAGCATCGAGTGGATGGGCACCCAGTTGCTGAGGTAGCTGAGCTGCCACGGCAGTTCGCGCAGAAAGGCCTCGCGCTGGCTCGACGCGCCCGAGCTCAGCGCGAAGTACAGCGTCAGCGCGGCCAGCACCGCGTAGTACAGCGGGAAGATGCGCAGCGAGCGCCGCACGTAGAACTTCGCGAGCGCGATGCGTCCGGTGGCGGCCTGCTCTTGCAGCAGCAGGCCGGTGATCAGCAGCCCGCTCAGCACGAAGAACAGGTCGACGCCGAGAAAGCCGTTGAGGTGCAAGGTTTGCGCGCCTGCTGCGGGGCCGGCGTGGTGCCACAGGACGCCGAGCACGGCGAGGGCGCGGATGCCGTCCAGGCCGGGGAGGTGGGTGCGTGGCATGGGGAGTCGTGTCGATGAACCACCCGTGAGCGTAGCCGTTCGTCGGACGGGGAAATCGTGGTGCGCGAACGACGACGGCGTGCCTATAGTCGAGGCTGGTCGCTCCTTCGTCCCCAACCTCAACCATCAATCGGTCTCATCATGAATTTCATCCTCCGATTCAAGCCGCTGTCGTTCGCGGTGCTGGCGTTCTGCAGCGCCGGCGCGCAGGCCGCGTCCCAGGCTCCCGTTGCTGCCGAGAACGGCATGGTGGTCAGCGCCCAGCACCTGGCCACCAAGGTCGGCGTCGACGTGCTCAAAGATGGCGGCAATGCAGTCGATGCGGCAGTCGCGGTCGGCTATGCGCTGGCCGTCGTCTACCCCGCGGCCGGAAACCTCGGCGGTGGCGGCTTCATGACGATTCAGTTGGCCGACGGCCGCAAGACCTTTCTCGACTTCCGCGAGAAGGCACCGCTCGCTGCCACCGCCAACATGTACCTCGACAAGGACGGCAACGTGATCAAGGGTGCGAGCACGACCGGCCACCTGGCGGTCGGCGTGCCGGGCACGGTCTCGGGCATGGAGATGGCGCGCGAGAAATACGGCACGATGAAGCGCGCGGCGCTGATCGCGCCCGCGATCAAGTACGCGCAGGACGGCTTCGTGCTCGACCAGGGCGATGTCGACCTGCTCGTGACCGCGACCGAGGATTTCAAGAAGGACGCCGCAACCGCCGCGATCTTCCTGAACAACGGCGTGGCCTTCGCGCCGGGCCAGAAGCTCGTGCAGAAGGACCTGGCGGCCACCCTCAAGGCCGTCAGCGACAAGGGCGAGGACGGTTTCTACAAGGGCGCGGTCGGTGCGGCCATCGTCGCCAGCAGCCAGGCCGGCAAGGGCATCATCACGCAGGCCGACCTCGACCAGTACAAGACGCGCGAGCTGAAGCCGGTGGAGTGCAACTACCGCGGCTACGGCATCGTCTCGGCGCCGCCGCCGAGCTCGGGCGGCGTGATCATCTGCGAGATCCTGAACGTGCTCGAAGGCTACCCGCTGAAGGAGTTGGGCTTCCGCTCGGCGCAGTCGGTGCACTACCAGATCGAGGCGATGCGCCACGCCTACGTCGACCGCAACAGCTACCTCGGTGACCCCGACTTCATCAAGAACCCGCTCGACCGCCTGCTGTCGAAGGACTACGCGGCCAAGCTGCGTGCCGCGATCGACCCGGCCAAGGCCGGCGTGTCCAAGGACATCAAGCCCGGTGTCGCGCCGCACGAGGGCAACAACACCACGCACTACTCCATCGTCGACAAATGGGGCAACGCGGTGTCGGTGACCTACACGCTGAACGACTGGTTCGGCGCCAAGGTCACGGCGGCGAAGACCGGCGTGATCCTGAACGACGAGATGGACGACTTCACCGCGAAGATTGGGGTGCCCAACCTCTACGGCCTGGTGCAGGGCGAGGCGAACGCGATCGCACCGGGCAAGCGCCCGCTCAGCTCGATGAGCCCGACCGTCGTCACGAAGGACGGCAAGACCGTGATGGTCGTCGGCACGCCGGGCGGCAGCCGCATCATCACCGCCGTGCTGCACACCATCATCAACGTGATCGACTACGGCATGAACGCGCAGGAGGCGGTCGACGCGCCCAAGTTCCATCAGCAGTGGCTGCCCGAGACGACCAACGTCGACAACTTCGCGCTCAGTCCCGACACGCGCAAGATCCTCGAAGGCTGGGGCCAGAAGTTCAGCGGCCCGCAGCCGGTGAACCACCTCGCGGTGATCCTGGTCGGTGCGCCGACGCTGGGGGGCAAGCCGGTGGGCAACAACCGCTACTACGGCGCGAACGACCCGCGCCGCAACAGCGGGTTGGCGCTGGGCTACTGAGCCAGCCATGCGCGCGCTGGTCCGCGTCGTTGTCGCGGTGCTGCTCGGCACCGTGCTGGGGTGCCAGGCGCCGGCGCCGCCATCGTCCGGGCCGGTCAATACCGACCCGGGGCTCGTCGCGTTCGCGTCCGACGAAGGGCTGGCGCGGTTCGCGCGCGCCAGCGCCAAGGTCGACTTTCCGCCGCTGGCGAACCAGTTCGAGGCCCAGCTCAACGGTGCGTTCTGTGGCCCGACCAGCGCAGCCATCGTGCTCAATGCGGTGCGCAACCGCAGCGCCGATCTGCCGCGCGATCACGGGCGCCTGAAGCCCGACGACCTGCGCAACGTACCGAGCGGCTACGACCCCATCGTGCCGCGCTACACGCAGGACAACGTGATCGCGCCGGGCGAGAAGACGCGCGCGCAGGTGCTCGGCGAGCCGGTCACGATCAACGGCAAGTCGATGCGCGACTTCGGCTACCAGCTGCGCCAGTTCGACCAGATGCTGCGCGCCAACGGCCTGGCCACGCGCATGGTCGTCGTCGACGAGCGCGTGTCCGAGGCGCAGATACGCGCCGACCTGTCCCAGAACCTTCAGCGCCCGGACGACTACGTGATCGTGAACTACCGGCGCGAGGCGGTCGGCCAACGTGGCGGCGGGCACATCTCGCCGTTGGGAGCCTACGACGCGGCGTCGGATTCCTTCCTCGTGCTCGACGTCAACCCGGCCGCTGCCGGTTGGGTCTGGATGCCGACGGCCACGCTGATCAAGGGCATGCGCACCTTCGACACGGTCGAAAACCGCGGCTACGTGCTCGTTTCGCCGCGCTGATCGCACCGCGCCAGCGGGTCAGCGCGCGAGCGACGGCCCTTTCAGTTCGATCGGGTTGCCGTCCGGGTCGCTGAAATAGATCGACGGCCCATCGCCCTCGGCGCCGAAGTTGATCTGCGCCTTCGCGCTGCGCGGCAGGCCATGGGCCGCCAGCAGCCCGAGGATCGCCGCCTCGTCGAAAGGCTCGATGCGCAGGCACAGGTGGTCCATGTTGCGACCGTGCTCGCCGGCCGCGGCGCCGCCGCGTCGGCCAAGCGGTCCGTCGATGCCCACGAGATCGATCATCGAGGCGCCGGCGCGCAGGTGCACCAGGCCGAGCTCGTCGCGCCGCTTCACGACCGCGCAGCCGAGCAGCGCAGCGTAGAACCCGATCGAGCGTTCGAGGTCGCGCACGCGCAGCACCACGTGGTCGATGCGCTGAACCGCGAAGGGCGGGGCGGCAGACGCGTTCATCGTCGCGTCACGCCGCAGCCGGCACCGCGTCGAACGAGAAGTACACGGCCTTGCCGTGCTGGCGCGCCAGCGCGACCATGTCGTCCGCACCCGCCGACGCGCCGCCGATGCGCAGCACCGCATCGCACTTGGCGACCAGGCGACGCGAGATCGGGTGGAAGATCTCGTTGAAGACCGCGTCGCCGATGCCGCTGGAGCCGGCATGCTCGATCAGCGGCAGCGCATACCACTCGCCCATCACCGGCAAGTGGCCGGCGCGGAACAGGCGCAGCGACATGTCGTTCATCGCATCGACATTGGCCTGGATGCGCGCCGGGTCGTCGCCAGTGCCCGACCGATACGGCCCGGCGACGAGGATCATCAGCGGCGCGCTCATGGCCGGCGCACCCCGAAGCGCAGCACGCGCCGCTCGTCTTCGCTCAGGTGGCAGGCGTAGGTGCGCGGGCCGCTGTAGACGACAGCGGCGCTCTTCACTCCCAAGGTCACCAGGTACTTGCGCGTCGCGGTGGGTTGATCGGCGTACTGGATGACCTCGGCCGGGGCCTTCGCGACCGAGACGACCTGCATCGCTGCACCGTCGTCCAGCCCGAGCTCGCGCACGGCGGTGGCGGTGCAGAGGTCGGCGCCTTGCGGGCCGGGTGCGGTGTCGGCCACGGCGGTCCCGCGGGCCTTCACGGTGGCCGCGTCCGATGCACACGGCGTCTGGCTGTAGACGTTGCCGCAGCGGTACATGGTCTGTGCGCCGGTGACCGACGAGGCACCTGCAAGAAAGCCTGCGATCAGCGCGCTTCGGAGGAATTCAGTCATCGAGAAACCCGCCTTTGTAGAAGCACCACGCCGTGCCGTCGTGCAGGTAGAAGTGGCCGTCCGCGCAGTC
>Ga0307509_10000699_pt1 | contig 57308 bp, 50 predicted proteins | sample 10_EM_MG_FD_202245 | JGI IMG/M metagenome (GOLD analysis project Ga0307509, IMG submission 202245) | Populus trichocarpa ectomycorrhiza microbial communities from riparian zone in the Pacific Northwest, United States - 10_EM | ecosystem: Host-associated > Plants > Roots > Unclassified | place...
GTCGGCAGCGAGCGCGGTCGACAGGCCCGCGCCCGACGCTCGCAGCTCGACGTACTACCGGCGCTGAGAAGGTCGCTCAGAACAAGCAGCCGACCGCGCAAGCTCGCGAATCGCGATCTCCCGCTACCGACCCGAACGTATTCTGGTCGACCCTTCGAAGAGGTGTCGATGCTACCCGTGGTGCGGGTTCTCGTGCCGGCGCGGAGCGTGCTCGAGGCCCGGCACGACATGGAATGCAGCGAAGCCATCCTGGGTCAACGCCAGCTCGACCGGCGCTCCGTGCACGGCGAACTCGAGGTGCTGGATCGGCGCCGCGAGCTCGCCATCGAGGAGGTTCACCTCGCCGGAGGTCGTCGGCGCGACCGACGGCGCCCCCGCCACGGTGATCTTCGTGGGCCACAGCTTTGCCGTTTTGACACCGGCGCGCAGATGCAAGTGCCGCGCGCCGCGCTCGGTAAGCCGCAGCTCGATATCATCGGAGCCGCGCCACACGATGTCCTGGGCCTGCGCCGCGTCCGCTCCGAGCAGATCGATCTCGACGAGCTGGGTGTGGCCCTCGAGCATGCCGCGTACGATGATCCTCGAGGGGATCACGCTCAGCGAGCTCACCATCCGCGGCGCCGCCGCCGCGTCCGGATACTTGAAGATCGGTTCGCCGGTGGCGCTGTAGATCTTGTAGCCATCGACGGTCTTGGTCGCCCAGCCGGCCCTCGACAGGTACAGGTTGCCCACCTCGCCGGGCGCCATCGCGACCGGCGCCGGTGCGCCCGCGATCGGCGCCGTCCAGACCTCCGAGGTCGCGCACGTGAACGTCTTGCGCGGGAAATCATCATCGAGCCCCGACAGCCGGGCACGTGTGGAGAAACTAACGTTCTTGTCGTCGACGTGCTCGACCCTCACCTGTTCGACGATCGCATAGGTACCCGAAGCCATCACTCGTCCTCCCGATTGGTATCGGGGCGGTACTGTTCACGCGATATGCCAAACCGATCGCACAGCCGATAGAGCTTGCGGCGATCGACGCCCAGCCGCAGCGCCGCCGTTCGCATGTTGCCCTGCGTGGCGCGCAGCGCATCCTCGATCTCGACCTGGCTCGGCTCAGCGAGCGACGTTGGCGTGGGCTCCTCGGGTGGAGCCATGGACGACGGCGCGCGCAGCGTGCCGCGATGCGCGCGCAGCGTGGCCGGCAAGTGCTCGGTTCCGCACGGAAACACCGGCACCTGCTCGGCAGCCTCGCCCACCACGCTGCGCAGATCGCGCAGGTTGTACGTCCACGGATAGAGCAGCAAGCACTCCAGCGCACCGACCGTCCACGGCCGGGCGGTCGGCTGGCGGTCGCGCTCGCGCTCGCGAAGGAACAGCTCGGTCCATCCCGGGATGTCCTCGCGCCGGTCGCGCAGCGGCGGCAGCACGAGTGGCGTGTTGGTCGCTCGCAAGCGTGCCAACAAGTCTCTGCGAAATTTGTTGTTCTGGACTGCCTCCTCGAGATCGACGTGGGTCGCGGCGACCACGCGTGCATGGCTGTGGCGGAGCTCGGTGGCACCGAGCGGCCGGTAGGAGCCGTCCTCCAGAAACCGCAGCAGCTCGGCCTGGACATCCATCGAGAGCTCGCCGATCTCGTCGAGGAACAGCACGCCGTCGCCCGCCGCATCGACCAGGCCGAGCTTGTTGGCATTGGCGTTGGTGAACGCCCCGCGCACGTGACCGAACAGCTCGGAGCGCGCGAGGTCGCGGCTCAGCTCCGCGCTGTTGAGCGTGACGAACGGGTGCGGCGCGCGCGCCTCGCCGATCGCCTGTGCGACTCGCTCCTTGCCGGCACCGGTCTCACCCACGATCAGCACGTGGCCCGCGCCCGCGGCCAGCGCGGCGATCCGCCGGCGCACGGCGACCGCCACCGGAGACACTCCCGGAAACACCGGCGAGTCGACCCGGCCGTCGTTGGTCGGGGGCGACACGCGAAACACCATCAGGGTGTCGCCGAGTCGCAGGATCGCGCCGTCGACCAGCGCCACCCGCGCGCCGGCACCGTAGCCGCGACCATCCACGAACCCCCGGTTGCGGGCCCCGAGGTCCTGGAGTTGCCAGCCGGCCGCGCTGCGCTCGATCCGAGCGTGCCGGCGCGACATCCGGCCGTCATCGACCGCCAGATCGCAATCACCACCCAGCCGGCCGATGCTGGTCCCGCGCGAGTGAAACGAGTGCACTGGCTGGGAAGATCCCCCGGTGAGAACGCGTAAATGAGCGATCTCCTGATCCAGTTCTTTGTGGCCGACCGCAGAATCCTCCTGCTGCTCGGTCTGCCATGTGTCGAACACTTTCATGAGGGGATCCAAACTGTCGGTTGGCGCCTGACGGCAGCGGTTCTCCACAAGCTGCCGCGTGAAACCCAGGTCACAAAGACGATGGGCATGGCAAACGCCGCACATGCGCGGCGCATGCGCATCGCGCACGACATCGCGAGTCTACGCATTTGTGCAGCTACGCACGCCCCCCGAACCGGGTGTAACACAAGTCCACGAGGTCGCGCCGGATCCCGCAATCAGGATCGAATCGGCTGCGTCCGAACCGAGCGGCAGCGCGCAGCCGCTTCCCCGGTCGCCGATCGCAAGAATTCACGCCAGGAATGCTACCGTCCGTTGACCAATGAGCAGAGCCCCTCTCGTGTTCATCATGGCCGCAGGTATGGGAACGCGGATGAAGAGTGACCTCCCGAAGGTCCTCCACCGCATCGCAGGGCGCCCGATGCTCCACTGGGTGGTGACGGCCGCGCGCGCCGCCGGCGCCGGTCGCGTGATCGCGATCCTCGGCCACAAGGCAGACGCCGTCAAAGCCGCGCTCGACGCGAGCTTCGGCCCCGGTATCGTCGAGGTCGCGCTGCAGACCGAACAGCGCGGCACCGGCCACGCGGTCCAGTGTGCGCTGCCCGCGGTGGGCTCGGAAGACGACGATCGGATCGTCGTGATCCTGACCGGCGACGCGCCGCTGCTCGCGAGCGAGCGGATCGCCGAGCTGGTGACCGCGTGCGAGGCGTCGCCAGCCGGGATGGCGCTGCTGTCCACGGTGCCGCCGCGTCCGATGCCGTATGGCCGGCTGGTCCGCGATGCCGGCGGCACGCTCGCCCGGATCGTCGAGCACACCGACGCGACCGACGAGCAGCGCAAGATCCAGGACACCAACGCCGGGTTCTATGCGATCCGGCTCGGCGCTCTGCGCAAGGACGTGGCCACGCTGCGCGCCGACAACGCCAAGGGCGAGCTGTACCTGACCGACCTCGTGGCGCAGGCGTTCGCGCGCGGCGGTGCGACGGCGATCGACGCGCCGTTCGCCGAGGTGGCCGGGATCAACGATCGCGTCGATCTCGCGGCGGTCGAGAGCGCGGCGCGCCGCGCGATCAACGAGACCTGGATGCGCGCCGGCGTGACGATGGTCGATCCCACGACCACGTACATCGACGCTGACGTCGGCCCGCTGGGCAAGGACGTGTGGCTCGCGCCCAACGTCGCGCTGCGCGGCAAGACGGCGATCGGTGACGGCACGCGGATCGAGATCGGCTCGGTGCTGACCGATGTCCAGGTCGCCGATCGGGTGTACATCAAGCCGTACTCGGTGCTGTCGGACACCGTACTGGGCTCGCGCGCCGAGATCGGGCCGTTCACCCACTGCCGGCCGGGGAGCCGGATCGACGAGGACGCGCGGCTCGGTAACTTCGTCGAGACCAAGAAGACCCACCTGATGGCCGGCGCGAAGGCCAACCACCTGGCCTACCTCGGCGATGCGTCGATCGGCGCGAAGGCCAACATCGGCGCCGGCACCATCACGTGTAACTACGACGGCCTCGGGAAGTACCAGACGACGATCGAGGCCGGCGCGTTCATCGGCTCGGACTCGCAGCTCGTCGCGCCGGTGACGATCGGCCGCGATGCCTACGTCGGCTCGGGTACCACCGTCACCAGGGACGTCCCGCGCGGCGCGCTCGCGCTGACCCGGGTGAAGCAGGTCAACGTCGAGGGCTGGGCCGACCGGTTCCGCGAGGCCAATGCCAAGCGCAAGAAGACCGGCGACGAGCATTGAGCGGTTCGATCGCTTGGAACTCGCGAGTCTCGGAGTGATGATCCCGCGCAGCTGGTCGCCGGCGACAGCGACAGACCGATCGAACGCCGACGTACCGGGCGCGGGCCGGTCATCGGCGAGCTACGGGTTGATCGCCGTCGCGGTGGTGCTCGCGGGCGCGTGCAAGCCCGGGCGCGATGGCGCACGCGACGAGCCTGTGCAGGTGGAAGGGCGACCGCCGGCCGGCGATGCCGGGCCGCACAGCGCGTCGCTGCATGATGCGCCCACGGCCCGCGACGCCGGTGGGATCGATGCGCCGTCGCCGTGGGCGCGGCTCGCGGCGTTTCCGGTCACCGATCCGGTCCGCGTGATCGCGCTGCCAGCGCGCCCCGACGTGCCGCGGTTCAACGTCGGCGGCCCGGTGATCGCCGGCGACGTGGCGATCGTCAGCTCGTCACAGTTCGGGTTCGCCGCCGTCGACTGGCGGCGCGGCGCGGTGGTCTGGACCAAGCCGGCCGGGCTCCATGTCGCGCCGCCGATCGCGCGCGGCGACACCGCGATCTTGATCGGCGACTGCATCAATCCACCGGACGTGACCGACACGCTGCTCGGCTGCCTGCGCGTGGTGACCGCATCCGGTGCGGATCAGAGCTACGCCGCGATCCACGGCGCGCGCGTCGCGGCGTTCGCCGGCACGCCTGGCCCGCAGGACGTGTGGTTCGACGGGGAGCGCGCGGTGCGCTGGCGGCGCGGTGACCAGGCGGTGTCGGTCGACCTGATCAGCGGCGTGGCGCGCCCGGCGGTCGCCGAGACCGAGCCGGTCCATGTCGTGTACCGCGGCCACGCCTGGGACATCACGCGAACCGAACGGCGCATCATCGCGCGCGAGCACGGCAGGCTCGCGTGGCAGACCGAGCACCCGTATACCAGCTTACTCGGCGCGGTATATCTCGCAGAGCTGGCGCCCGCGGTGCGCGTCACCAGCATCGGCGCGTTCGGCCTCCCGGAGATGATCCTGCTCGACATCGACGCGACCGGCTCGCTGCACGGCCAGGCGTCGTTCCCGGTGCCGGCCCTGAGCACGCTCGGCTACGCGGTCGACCCCGTCGGCAACACGGCGATCGCCGTGCGGATGGACAGCTCGCTGCGTCACGACTATGTCGCGGGCTACGCTGCCAATGCGTTGTTGATGTACGTGTATCGCTTGCCAGAAATTCCACGAGCCGATCCGGTCGGCGTCGCGGTGGCGCCCGACGGCGTGCTGGTGTTTCACGACGGCGATACGTTCACAGTGCTGCCCGAGCTGTCGTCGCCTGCGACGGCGCCGGGCGCCCCCAAGCCGTCGTCGCAAAATCCGTCACCGTAACCCGCCGAGATCGCGTGGGGCGCGCTTGGTACAGCGGCTGCTGTATCGGTCCTTTACGAAAAGGAGCCGCCATGTTCAAGAGCGTTCTTGCCGCCACCTGTGCCCTCAGTCTGCTCTCCTGCGTCAAGCAGGACGACGGCGCCGTCGACGCGCAGGATGTCGATCGCGCGCTGCCCACCGCTGACCAGGTCTCGATCAAGCTGCCCGACAGCACGGCGCGATCGGTCGGCCAGCTCGCGACGTGGTACGTCGCCACCCGCGGGGTCACGCGGGCGTTCAACGGCGGCAGCGCGTGGGTGCTCGTCCTGATCCACGCGATCGTCAAGTTCCCGGTCACCACGGTCCAGGGCGACACGCTCACCTGGGGCCCGTGGAGCGAAGCGCTGTCGCCCGCTGAGTACAAGCTCGATGTTCACGTGGTCGGTGATGGCACCTTCGCATACACGCTGTCCGGACGCTCGAAGACGCAGGCCGACGCGCTGTTCGAGGCCGTGATCGATGGCACGGCCGATCCGCGCGCCGGCGAGCTCAAGGGCAGCGGAGAATTCCTGATCGACTTCGACGCCAGCAAGCGCATCAATCCGATCGATGGCGGCGACGCCAAGGGTTCGGTCGACGTCCGCTACGATCTCGCCGAGCGCCACCTCGATCTCGCCGTGATGTCGACCGACGACACCGGCCAGCCGGTCGCCGCGGACTACGCCTACAACGAGGCGGCCGATGGCAGCGGCGACATGGTGTTCGACGTGACCGCCAACGCCGGCGGCACCGCGCTGCTCGAGAGCGTGACCCTGCGCTCGCGCTGGCTGGCCACGGGTGCCGGCCGTGCCGACGGCCGGCTCGCGGGTGGCGACCTCGGGACGACCCAGGCCACCGCCTCCGAGTGCTGGGACACGATGTTCAAGCGCGTGTACTACACCGACTCGGTAAACTTCGCGACGACCGAGGGCACCGACGCCGCGTGTGTGTTTGACACCGCGGACCTGCCGCTCCCGCACTGACGCGCGCGTGGCGTCCGCGTTTTCGGCAGTCAGCGTTGACTGCAAACATGCCCCGCGGTAACACGCCCGAGGAGGACATACATGGCCACGTTGCCCAAGGATGCGCAGGAGCTGTTCGATAACCTCGTCCCGGAAGGCCTCAAGGCGTATCCGGATAAGGCGCGCGAGCTGAACTCCATCTACTGTTTCAAGGTCTCCGGTGATGGCGGCGGTGAATGGACGGTCGACCTCACCGCGAACCCACCGACCTGCACCAAGGGCGATGCCGGCAAGGCGCAGTGCACGATCGAAGTCTCTAACGAGGACTTCAAGACGATGCTCAGCGATCCCAACGCCGGGATGCAGCTCTACTTCCAGGGCAAGCTCCGGGTGTCGGGCGATCCGATGCTGGCGATGAAGCTGCAGCAGCTGTTCGAGATCGCCCGTCCCAAGTGACCTGGTGATCCGGTGACCGGCACGTCGCTGTCCCCGCTGGCCGACGCGCTGCAGGGCATCCGGATCCTCGACCTGTCACGGCTCCTCCCGGGGCCGTTCCTCACGATGGTGCTCGCCGATCTCGGGGCCGACGTGGTGAAGATCGAGGAGCCCCGGCTCGGCGACTACCTGCGCGGCTTCGCGCCGTCGAAGGGCGGGCTGTCGGGCCGGTACCTCGCGGTCAACCGCGGCAAGCGCTCGGTCGTGCTCGATCTCAAGGTGGCCGCGGCGCGCGACGCGCTGCTCCGCATGGCCGCCCAGGCCGACGTCGTCGTCGAGAGCTTTCGCCCCGGCGTGATGGACAAGCTCGGCCTCGGCTACGCCGCGCTCGCGGCCGCCAACCCCGCGATCGTGATGTGCTCGATCAGCGGGTTCGGGCAGACCGGACCCTACGTCGATCGGGCGGGTCACGACCTCGGCTACGTCGCGCTCGCGGGCGTGCTCGCGATGGGCGGCCCCGCGGGCGGTGCCCCGATGATGCCGGGCGTGCAGATCGCCGATCTGGCCGGGGGCGCGCTGTGGAGCGCGACGGCGATCCTCGCGGCGCTGGTCGGTCGCCACCGCACCGGCAAGGGCGCGCACCTCGACATCTCGATGACCGAAGGCGCGCTCGCGCTGGTCAGCGCCGAGCTCGGCAACCTCGACTGCGGTCTACCCGCCACCCGCGGCACCGCGACGCTCAACGGCGGGCTCGCCTGCTACGGCATCTACGGCACCAAGGACGATCGCTACCTCGCGGTCGGCGCGCTCGAGCCCAAGTTCTGGACCGCGCTCAACCTGGCGATCGGCCGGCCGCCCAGCGTCGCCGAGCTCGTGGCGCCACCCACCGGCCAGGCCGCCACCCGCGCCGAGCTGGCCGCGATCTTCATGACCAAGACCTGCGCCGAGTGGACCCAGATCCTCGCCGCCCACGACTGCTGCGTCGAGGTCGTCACCGAGCTCGCCGAGCTCGCCGAGCATCCGCTGCATCGCGCGCGCGAGGTGTTCTTCACGCTCGACGGTGGCCCCGGCATCGGGCCGTTGCAGCAGGTCCGCACGCCGCTCGGCACGCCGACCTCGCCGCGCCCGCCGCCGCGGCACGGCGAGCACACCCGGGACGTGCTCGGCGAGTACGGCTTCTCCGACGCCGAGATCACCGCGCTTACCAGAGCCGGTGAGTCCCCGACCTAGTCACGAGCGCATTGGCTGGACGCGGCGATAGACCAGCGTCCGCCACAGCCACTCTGCGGGGCCGAACCGGAACCGGCGCAGCCACCAGTGGCTCGCGACGATCTGCAGCGCGAAGATCACGACCGCGAGCGCGAGGCACCCCGCGGATCCGATCTTGCCGGTGAGGCCGAGGCCCCAGCCATAGAACACGAAGGTCGTGGCCACGCTCTGGCTCAAGTAGGTGGTGAGCGGCATCCGGCCCACCGGGGCCAGCACGAGCAGATAGCGCCGCGGCCTGGAGCGCTGCATCAACAACACGATCGCCGACGCGTACGCGGCGGCCAGTCCGAGGTACGTGAGCTCACTCAGCGCCACCATCCCGAGCTGCGCCGGCAACAGCAGCTCGACATCCGCCATCAAGCTGGATCGCCGCAACACCGCCATCGCGGACCCTGCGACGCCGAACACGAGGCCCCAGGTCAGCAGCCGGCGAAACAGCGGCAGGTGTGCGGCACCGTCGTCCACGAACAGCCGACGCCTGCCAGCCCAGTAGCCGAGCAGGAACCGGCCGAGCAGCCACGGGAAATACCACGGTGCAACCCTTGCCAGGTAGGACATCACCTGGTGCAGGTGAGCAGAGATCCGCGCCGCGTAGTCGTGGCCGAGGAACGCCGCCAGCATCTGGGCGTTGAACGCGTCGCGATCATCGGGGTGCGGCAACACCGCGTGCACGGCCTCGCTGATCGCGGGCACCGCCATGATCAGCCGGGGTACGAACACGAGCACGACCGCCCACACCAGCAGCGCGCGATCACCGACGCGTCGAAACGCGAGCAGCGCGAGCCCGATGACCGCGTAGGTCGAGGTCACGTCGCCCCACCACAGAAACGCGGCATGGCACGCACCGATCGCAAACAACACGACGAGCCGGCGCACGAACAGCCGGCGGATGTCTTGCTCGCTGCGCTCGCCGGCGCGCAACAGCTGGACCGCGAACCCCAGTCCGAACAAGAAGGTCAGCAGCGTGATCGACTTGCCGCTGATGACGATCTCGACGAATCGCGTCGCCACGATCTCGATCGTGGTGGTGTCGTGATCCCCCGGCTCGAACATGCGACCACTGAGGCCCTCGTGGATGTTGGCGATCAGCACGCCGAGCAGCGCCCAGCCGCGGATCACGTCGAGCGCTGCGACCCGCTCGCGCGGCGCAACAGGGCGGTACTCTGCCACACGGACTTATACCAGATCGTTCGTCGCGCCGAGTCGGGCTTTCCCATGGCACCGCGACCCGGGGAAGCCGCGACACTGCCTGTCAGGCCCGCGTGATCTGCCGCATCCGCAGCGCGGACCCGACCGCGACGATGAGCGCGGCGATCATCGCCGCCGTGAACACCAGCAGGGCGCCCGGAAACAGCGACAGCAACACGCTGTCGAGCTTGCGCGCCATCACGACATTCCCCACGACCTGGTTGTCGAACCCACGGATCGGCTGTGCGAGTACCTGATACATCGCCCCACCGGCGGTCGCTTCAGCGGTTCGCGCCGTCGCGGCGGCGACCGCCACCAGGGCTGCCGGGACGCTGCCGATCGCGGTGCCATCGGGTGCGACGATCGAGAGCAGGGTGCGTTCGTCGAGCCGGATCTCGCCGAACAGCTTCGCGGCGTCGACCTCCTCGATGAACGCGCTCGCGACCTCCTTGTTCTGATCGTTGCCGAGCACCAGCGTGCGCGTGTAGATGAGGCCGAGCCCCGGCGGCCGCGGCGGACCGAGCAGGCCGGTGGCCAGCAGCACCTCATCGTCGGTGCGGACCAGCGTGATCGAGCGATCCTTCTGGGTCAGCGCGGTCCGGACCCACGGCAGCTGCGTGAGATCGCTGCGACCATGCGCCGGCGCCGCGCTCGAGAACATCATCCGGCCCTTGTAGTCGGCCACCGCGATCGTCGTCGGATACTGTGTGCCGGCGAAGTCCTGGACCAGCGTCCAGTCCTGCGATGTCAGCCCGTTGTGGATGCGATCGAGGTTCTCGATGTCGGTCTTGACGTCACCGAGGCCGAAGTCGGCCTGATCGCGGTTGCTCGAGACCTCGCGCATGATGCTGAGCGAGTAGACCTGGTTCGCGCTGGTATCGAACCGAGCGGTCAGCCCGTCCCACGCGCGGTTGGTCTGCCGGCCGGTCAGCGTGAACGACTCGTGGATCTCCGCGCTGACCCGATCGCGGACGACCAGATCGGCGACCAGCCCGAGGCCGAGCACGCCGGCGACCACCGCCGCGATGATCGCGGTCCACCGCCACGGCCGGGCGCGATCGCGGCCGAGCTCGGCGAGCAGGTGATCCATCGTCGGGAACCGATCACCGGGGCGCACGCGAAGGCCGCGCAGCACGATCGCTCGCAGCGCGCCGGACACCCGCGAGCCCGCCGGCGCCGGCCGCACCTTGCCCTCGCACACGGTAGCGCCGAGCTCATCGAACGTCTTGCCGGAGAACGGACGCGAGCCGTACAGCGCCTCGTACAGCGCGACGCAAAAGTTGAACTGATCGGTGCGCGGATCCACGTTGCCGCCCGTGAACTGCTCCGGCGCCATGTACGCTGGCGTGCCGAGCACCGAGCCGGTCGACGTGAGCTCGATGTGCACCGGGCGCGGGCTCTCGCTCGGCCGAGCCGCGGCGAGGCCGAAGTCGGTGACCCGGATCCTGCCGTCGCTGCCGACCAGGCAGTTGTCCGGCTTGAAGTCGCGATGCACGATGCCGGCGGCGTGCGCGGCGGCCAGCCCCCGCCCCGCCGCGATGTAGGCCTCGACGATCTCGGCCACGCTGCGCGGCTGCTGCTGCCAGAACCTGAGGCTCGTGCCCTCGACCAGCTCCATCGCGATGTACGTGGTGCCATCGGCGATCCCGACGTCGTAGACCCCGACGACGTTGGGGTGACTGACCTGCGCCATCGACCGCGCCTCGCGCATCAGCCGATCGGTCAGCGCGTCGTCGGGCCGGTGCAGCAGCTTGAGCGCGACATGGCGGCCGAGATCTTCGTCCTCGGCGCGGAACACCACGCCCATCGCCCCGGAGCCGAGCCGGTCGGTGAGCACGTAGCGCCCGAGCGTGCGGCCGATCATCGTCGACGTTCGCGCCCGCCGCGCGCCCGAGCGCTCGGACGCGACCGCGGTCGCGGCGAGCGGACGCACGCCGCGCACGTCCGGTGGAGGCGCGCCGCCGCCCGTGGCAGCCCCGGGGACGGTCGGAGTCCGGGACGTCACACTCGCGGCTTGCCGGTCGTGGTCGCGCAGGATATCGGCGGCGGCGGCGCGGGTGGCGTCGCGCGCGAGCAGCGAGATCAGGTCGCGGCAGTCGGGACAGCCATCCAGGTGCGCGATCGCCGCGCTGCGTGACGCGCTGTCCATGGCCCCCGCCATGAAGTCCTGCACGGCGTTGGCGTCGAGGCAGTCCACTCGCCCGCATTGTCGCACGATCGCCATGCGGCTATGCTCCGTCGGCGATGGATCCCGTCGATCAGCTGACCGCCACCAGCGGCCTGCCGTGCGCGTCGCGCGCGGTGGTCGCAACGGCCTGGCAGGAGATGCTCGACTCCGCGCAGGACGCGTGGCCGGAGCTGCGGATCGACCCCGCGCAGATCATCGAGTTCATCGCGCAGCGGCTCGCCGGCCCCGATCTCGACGCCGCGCTCGCGACCGCGCCCGCCGCCGACCTCGTGCTCGCCGCCGCGTGCATGGCGCAGGAGCCCACCGCGCATGCCGCGTTCGAGGCCGTGCTCACGGAGGTCGACGCGGCCGGCTCGTCGACCCGGTCGCCGCCCGACCTGGTCGACGACGTCAAGCAGGTCATCCGCGTCCAGCTGCTGGTCGCCAAGGGCGACAAGCCCCCCGGCATCGTGGGCTACCGCGGCAAGGGCCCCCTGCGGGGCTGGGTCCGGATCACCGCCACGCGCGAGCTGATCCGGCACCAGCGCAAGGCCGCGCGCGAGCGGCCGAGCGAGCGCCCCCTCGACGAAGCGCTCGGCGATGCCGGCGATCCGCTGCTGTCGCACCTCAAGTCCGAGTACCGGACAGAGTTCGCGACCGCGCTGCGCGAGGCGATCACCGAGCTCGACGCCGAGACCCGCACGCTGCTGCGTCAGCAGATCGTCGATCAGCTGTCGATCGACGAGATCGGCGCGGCGTTCGGCGTCCACCGGGCGACGGCGGCCCGCTGGCTGTTGCGCGCGCGCGGCGCGCTGGTCACCGCGACCCGCGGCCGGCTCGCGGCGCGCCTCAAGCTCTCGGTCGAGGAGATCGACAGCGTGATCCGGCTCGTCCAGAGCCAGCTCGACGCGAGCGTGGTGCGCTACCTGCGCGACAGCGACGAGTGACCGATCCCGGCGACGGCCGGCTCATGGCCGGCTACGGATAGACCTTCCCGTCGTGATACTTCTCGCCGTACTTGTTGAGGTGCGCGGGCTCGGCGCCGCGGACCAGCGCCAGGGTCACCGTGGTCTCGGTGCTCGGCGAAACGCTCACCTTCGCGCTCGCCGGCTTGGTGGCGCGGCGGGCATACGCGAACACCGTCCAGTCTCCCGGCGGCACGCCCTCGAGCACGAACCGCCCCGTGGCGTCGGTCCGGACGTGCCGGCGATTGGGCAGCACCAGGATCGTGGCAGCCATCTCGGGGTGAATGTTGCAGTAGACGTCGACCACACCGGTCAGCGGAAACTGCTTGTCCTTGGCGTCACCGCGCGGGTACGAGCCGAGGTCGAACTTGCGTGCGCTCGACTGCGAGAACACGTTGTGCAGGAACGGATCGAAGTTCGGAAACGACACCCGCTCGTTGGCGGTGATCGCCACGAGATCCGGGACGAACTTGCGGCCCTTCTGGGCCACCGTGGTGACGTCGTCGCCCGGCGGCTCGTTGAACCCGACCACGTAGACGATCACGTCGACCGCTTCGGCCTGCGTCCCGTCGTACTCGGTCACCTTGACGGTGCCGACGACGCGTCCGCCCGGCGCGGTCGCGGCCGGCCCCGCGAACGCTCCCGCAGCCGAACCCGCCAGCGCGGCGAACCCCGTCAGCACAAGGATCGCCCGCATCAGAACGCGATCCCCCACATCACGCGCGGCGCGAGCTTCACGTGATAGACGCCGATGCCCATCGCGCCGCTGAGCCAGAACCTGCCGTGGGTCCACGCCATGTTGGGCCCCACCGCCGCCCAGCTCGCGCCGCGCGAATCGAAGCTCACCTCGGAGTACACCTCGGCGCCCAACCGGAACCCGTCGGCCACGCGAAAGCTCAGCCCACCGCCGGGCCGGACCTCGCTGTGTCGGGTGTGCGGCCTGAGATCGCTGGCAAAGCCGAGGTCGACGAGCGCATGCACCGGGCCGAGCTCGTACGACGCGACCAGATCGCCCTCGAGCCGCACGTCGTCGCGCACGGTGACGTCCCGCTTGGCCGCGACCCGGACCAGCGGCACGAACGCCGAGGCGTCCGCCGGATCCTGGGACGCCAGGCGATATCGCGCCTCGATGCCGAACCGGCGGAACGTGAAGAACGTCTTGTCGGCGTCCGAGCTCACCCACTCGAGCTCGATCGGCAGCGCCAGCTCCAGCTGATCGGTGACGCCGATCAACGGGCCCCACCAGATCGAGGTTTCCTTGGCATTGCTGCCGTACTTGTCATTGGCTTCGAGGATCCAGGTCTGCAGCTCGACCCCGCGCTCCGGAAGCACCTCGGTCCCGTAAAGCCAGCCGTAGAAGCTGCGACCCGCGCGTGCGGTGCGCGGCAAAACGCACACGACGACCAGAAAAGCCAATACGATGCGCACGCACGCATCCTACCCAACCCCTGGGATATCGTCGCGTGCATGATCGATCACATCGGTATCCAGGTCACGGATCTCGAGACCAGCGTGGCGTTTTACACGAAGGCCCTGGCACCGCTGGGCTACACGCTGATAATGAAGTTCGAGGAGTTCGCGGGGTTTGGCATCGGCGGCAAGCCGGAGTTCTGGGTCGGCGTCGGCAAACCGACCGACAAGATCCACGTCGCGTTTCGCGCAAAGGGCCGCGCCGACGTGCGCTCGTTTTACGAGGCTGCGCTTGCCGCGGGTGGGGTCGACAACGGCGCCCCAGGCCTCCGCGAGGTCTACCACCCGGACTACTATGGTGCGTTCGTGCACGACCCCGACGGACACAACGTCGAGGCAGTCTGCCACGAGCCGTACCTGGCCTGATCGGCCGGATCGGGACCCGCCTGACGGGCGCCATCCGGTCGCGGCGCTTGCGGCCCGGATCGCGGCGTGTATGGTCGATCGCACCGTACCCACCATGACGCGCCCGCCTGTCCCTCCATTCACTGTCGAATCCGCGGTTCAAAAAGTCCGGCTGGCCGAGGACGCGTGGAACTCGCGCGATCCGGTGCGGGTCTCGCTCGCCTACACCGCCGACAGCCGCTGGCGCAATCGCGCCGAATTCCTCACGGGCCGCGACGACATCGTCGCATTCCTGACCCGGAAGTGGGCGCGCGAGCTCGACTACCGGCTGATCAAGGAACTGTGGGCGCACGACGGGTCGCGGATCTCGGTGCGGTTCCAGTACGAATTTCGCGACGACTCGGGCACGTGGTTCCGTGCGCACGGCAACGAACAGTGGGAATTCGACGACGCCGGCCTGATGCGGCGCCGTGAGGCCAGCATCAATGATGTCGTCATCGTCGAGGCCGATCGCCGGTTCCGCTGGCCGCTCGGCGCCCGCCCCGCCGATCATCCTGGGTTGACCGAGCTGGGGCTCTGATGTAACGGCTCAGGTCGACTCGAGCCACTGCAACACATTATCGAGCGCGAGCGCCTCGGTGAACGTCACCGCGGCACCGACGCGCGCGCGGCCCGGATCGAAGAACCAGACCTCCGCCGCCGGTGTGACGACCGCCACGAGCCAGCGCCAGCCGAGCCGTCGCGCGTCGCTGTGCAACCGGGCCCACGCCGACTTCGAGAACCGCAGCGGCAGCGCGGCGCGCTTGACCTGCAGACCGACCTGGACACCGGCGCGCACACCGAGCAGATCGAACGCGCCGCGCGACGCCCGGGACTGATAGACCAGCTCGAAGCCGAGCGCCGACAGCCGGCGGGCGATCTCGAGCTCGGCCTCGTCGCCGATCACGGTCATCGGCACCACCGCGCCCCCCGGTTGCCGCCAGCGCAGCCACATGCCGAACACCGGATCGACCAGCGACCACCGCTGATCGCCGCTGCGCACCACCGCGTCGCCGAGCCGCTCGAGGTAGCGGACCGCCGCCCCCGACGATGCTCCCGTGCGGCGAGCGATCTCCATCGTGCGCAGCGGCCCGTCGGCCAGCGCCTCGAGCGTGGCCGCGAGCGTCGCCGCGCTGCCGACCAGGCGATCGAACTCGCGCGCGAAGTACAGCGATAGCCGCCCGGTGCGCGTGAACAGCAGCTCCGAGTAGACCTGCCGCACGAGGCCTGTGTCGTACGGCGGCTCGCCCGCGGTGAGCACCTCGCCGAACAGCTGGAGATAGAATGGATTGCCGCCGAGGATCGTCACCGCCTGCTTCGCCACCGCCGCCGGGATCGCGCGGCCCGGTGGCCCCGATTTCTGGAGCAGCGCCTGCGCGTCGTCGGGGCTCATCGGCCCGAGCTCCATGAAATCGAAGTGCTGGAAGAACGGCGACTTCTCGCTGGTGACCAGCTGGCGCAGCAGGCCGCGCTCGGAGCCGCAGATGATGTACGTCGTGCGCTGGTGGCGCTGCCAGATCGCGCGCGCCAGGCTCAGCACGCCACCGCGCGCCGCCGGCAGCTTCGCGAGCTCCTGGAACTCATCCCAGGCAACGACGCAGTACTGCTTGGTCGCGACTGCGAGCCGCTCGCCGAGGCCGAGCGCGAGCCCCGCGGTCCGGGCGTCTGCCGGCGCCACGCACAGCGACAGCAGGTCGGCGCGCAAGGCCCGATCGAGCTTGGCGAACGCCCGCGCCTCGGGCAGCGTGGCGCGGTACTCGTCCGGTCGGCTGGCGAGCTCCTCGAGTGAAACGCCGAGCTCCCGCCCGAAGAACGCGTCGACCGTGCGCAGCGCGAGCCGGCGAAAGATGTCGAACCCGAGCGGTTGATCCTCGAAGCAGTCGAGCACCACGAACCGCACGTCCCTGTGGCGGTTGCGGCGCACCAGCTCCAAGAGCAGGCTGGTCTTGCCGACGCGCCGGACCCCGAGCACCGCGAGCCAGCGCGGCGCGCCCGCCCGAAGATCCGACACGCGCTGCCGGAGCTGGGTCAGCTCGACAGCACGGTCGTGGAACGCCGCGTCGGTGACCGGCGTGCTGGTGCGGAACACCGGCTGAGGATACGGCCGAGCTCGCCAGCTGGCAACTTTGCCAGCTGGCAACTCTGCCAGCTGGCTAGCGCAGCTCGATCGGCCGCGCCGTGCGCTCGCAGAGCTCGCCGATCGCCGCGGCAGGCAGCCCCGTGTCGCGTAGCTCGGCGACACACGCGTCCGCGTGCGCGGCAGGCACGCACAGCAGCAGGCCGCCGCTGGTCTGGGCGTCACACGCGAGCGAGGCGAGCAGCTCGCGCGCGGTGTCGTCGGGCTCGATGGTGAGCCGCGCGCCGTCGGCCCACTGGACGAGCTCTGCGACGAACGCCCGGTTCGCCTTGCTGCCGCCCGGGCACAGCTTGTCTCGCAGGTGGCGCACCGCGTCCGGCAGTACCGGCAGGCGCTCGAGCTCGATCCGCGCGCCGAGCTGCGAGCCGCGCAGGATATTGCGGAGGTGCGCAAGCAGGCCGAACCCGGTCACGTCGGTCGCCGAGGTCACGCCGTGCGCATGACCGATCCGGGCCGCGTCGCGGTTGAGCGTCGTCATCGACGCGATCGCCGCGGCGGCCGCCGCCGGGCTCGCCACCCCATTCTTGATCGCCTGGCCGATCACCCCGGTCCCGAGCGCCTTGGTCAGCACGAGGATCTGCCCGGGCCGCGCGGTGCGATTGGACCACAGCGCCTCGCTGGTGACCTCGCCGGTCACCGACAGCCCGTACTTGAGCTCGCCGCGCACCGAATGGCCCCCGACGATCGCGACCCCGGCCTCGGCGCACATCCGGGCACCGCCGGCGAGGATCGCGTGCAGCACGTCGAGTGGGAGCTGGTCGTCGGGAAAGAACACGAGGTTGAGCGCGAACCGCGGCTCGCCACCCATCGCCCACACGTCCGACATCGCGTTCGCCGCGGCGATCGCACCGAACGCCTCGGGATCGTCGACCAGCGGCGCGATCACATCGGCGGTCAGCACGAGATCGCGGCCCGCCGCGACCCGAACGATCGCCGCGTCGTCGGACAGCTCGTGATCCACGATGATGTCCGGTCGGACGTCTGCCGTCGCACCCGGCAGCTGGCTCAACACGTGGGTCAGCTCGCCGAGCCGCAGCTTGGCGGCGCAGCCTCCCCCGGTGGCGTAACGAGTGAGGCGAAGGGCGGCTCGCGCTTCGGGCGTCATCCCGGCATCTAATCACATGGCGTCGCCGCGGCAAGCCGTCGTAGCCCAGGCCGAGACCGCGGCGCCTACGGCAGCACGATCCGCCGGGTGTACAGCTCGAACGACAGCGCCTCGATCGCCGGGTCCGACGCAGCCAGCGCGACCGGCGCCTGGAACATCACCACCACGCGATAGCCCGGGCCGATCAGCGGCACCGCGACGTGGCGAACCTGCGTGCCGTTGAAGCTTCCGTGGAAGATCCCCATCGGCCGCTGCACGCCGCCGACGAAGATCTGCGCCATCGACTCGAACACCAGGTTGGTGCTGCGCGCGTGGAGCGCCGCGAGCTGCTGCGGGTCGTCGGTCGCGAACCCGATCGGACCTGCCATGATCACGACGCCGCGAGCATCGTAGGCGGCGGTCATCCCGTTCTGAACTGCGGTGCTGAATCCGGACGGAATGATCAGCGCGACGCCCTGGCCGACGGCAAGCTTGCTGCCCTCGACCACCGACGGCGCGGCCCACGGATCTGGCGCGTGCACCGGCGGGTCAGGCTTGCTCGGCGGATCGCCCGGGGACGATCCGATCCGCGGCTCGGCGCGCGGCTCGGCTCCCGGATTGGACCTGATGCTGTACCCGACGACGCTCAGCCCGGCGAGCAACGCGATCGCACCTCCGACCACGGCAAGCACGATCACCGCCGTGCGGTGGCGCGGCGGCAGCGGCCCTGCGAACGGGCCCGGGCGCGCCGCGATGCCTCCGCTGTAGGGCATGGCCAGCGGTGGCGGCACGTGGCCTGGGGCCGCGACGAGGTGCGCGTACGGCCCGACCGGCGGCGGAACCTGCCCAGGGGCTTGTCCGGGAGGCACCGGCGGGCTCGATGCCGGCGCCGCGGCGTGAGGCGGTCGCACGGCCGAGAACGCAGCCGGGGTGTGGGCGCGCGGCTGCGACGGCGAGCCCGGTGGCGCCGCGTGGCCCGCCGGGCCCAGAGCCGCGGCGGCGGGCGGGATCGCCACGGCCGCGGAGCGTTGCGCGCTCTGCGGATCGCGGGGCTGCTCGGCGAGCAACGCCGCGATCTGCTCACCGTACGCCTCCATCGTCGGTGGCCGCGCCTGGGGATCCTTGGCCATCGCGCCGAGGATCAAGCGGTCGAGCTCGACCGGCAGCCCGCGCTCGGGCCGCCGCTGCGACGGCGGGACCGGATGCTCGAGCAAATGCTTCGACAGCAGCCCCAGGATCGTCGGAGCCTCGTGGGGCAGCCGCCCGGTCACCATCACATAGAGCATGCAGCCGAGTGCGTAGACGTCGGTCCTGCCGTCGATCGCCTCGGCCCGGATCTGCTCGGGTGCCATGTACTGCGGCGTCCCCAGCATGTCGCCCTGCTGGGTCATGGCGTGCTGCGTGGCGCGCGTATCGTCGCGCAGCTTCGCGATGCCGAAATCGAGCACGCGCACGATGTCGCGCTCGCGGCCGCGGTCCTGCAGCATCACGTTGTCGGGCTTGAGGTCGCGGTGGACCACGGCGTGGGCATGCGCATCGGCGAGCGACGCCGCGACCTGCGCCGCGATCGCGAGCGCCCGGCGCGGCAGCAGCGGGGCCTCGCCGTGGATCACCGAGCGCAGCGATCGGCCCTCGATCAGCTCCATCGCGATGAACAGCGTGCCGTCGGTATCTTGCCCGAAGTCGTAGATATTGACGGTGTTGGGGTGGTTGAGCTTCGCGACCGCCTCGGCCTCGATGTTGAACCGGCGCAGCAGCATCTGATTGCCGAGGATCTCGGGGCGCAAGAGCTTCACCGCGACCGTGCGCTTCAGCGAGATCTGTTCGGCGCGAAACACCGCGCCCATGCCGCCTTCGCCGAGCTTGGCGAGGATGCGATAGCGACCCGCGATCTCGCGGCCGATCAGCGCCGGGGCCTCGCCGAGGCCCGGATGCGATGGCTCGGTCGATGACATCGCACGGCCGCACACCCCGCAGAACCTGGCGTCGCCGTGATTCGCGGTGCCGCAGTGGACGCAGGTCGTGCCCGCGCGGCCGTCGCCGGCGCCGGTCATATCGCCGACTCGGTCAGCGCGAAGATCCCGTACAGCGGCGCGGTTCCCCCGCGCAGCACGCGGACCTCGATCCGCCGATCGTCGTACAGCGCGATCACCACCAGCGCCTCCCCACCCGTGTCGGGCATCGCCGCGAATGCCAGGTAGACCCGCAGCGGGGCGCCGCCGAACGTCAGGCCCGCCAGCACATCGGCTTCGGCGCCCGCGAGCGAGCTGATCGGCGTCTCGGGCAATAGCCCCTCGATCGCGAGCCGCGCCGCCAGCCCGTGGCCATCGATGGTGTCGATCGAGAGCTCGGCCACAACCGCGCCGCTGCCGATCCCGGTGTACAGCACCTGGGAGTCGCCGACCCGCGGACCGCGCCAGTCGCCGCGAAAGTCCCGTAGGTCATTGCACGCGACGAGCGTCAGGAGCAGGACCGTGGCCCAGCGCACCACAGCAACGTAGCACCCTCGGCGATCGATGCGCTACGTTCCCCGCACATGCGGGGAAGGCTGATGTTCGCGCTGGCGGCCCTCGTCACCGTGCCATCCGCGTCGTTCGTTGCGGCGGCCGCCGGACAGGTACCTCCCGCAACGCCTGCACCACCACCCGCTACCCCGGCGTTGCCCGACGATCGCGCGCCCGAGCCCGACGGCGGCCCCGCGCCGGCCGAGCCAGATCAGGAGCCCGGCGACACCGGCGCGCCCGACGCCGCCAGCGTCGCACCCGGCGAACCCGATGCGCCGCTGCACGAGAACAACGAGTTCGGCCCGGTGATCCTCATCGAGCAGATCGACATCACGGGCAACACGGCGACACAGCCCGAGATCATCCGGCGCGCGCTGCCGATCAGCCCCGGCGATGTCCTGCACGCGAGCGACCGGCGGCTGCGCGATGCTCGGTTCAAGGTCCTCGCGCTCGGGTTCTTCCGCGACGTCGCGCTCGCGATCCGCAAGGGCAGCCAGCGCGGCCGCGTCGTCGTCGAGGTCCACGTGGTCGAGCGCGGCACGCTGGTGCTCAACCGGCTGTGGTTCGGCACCACGGGGCTATCGCCGTGGTGGCTCGGCGCCGATGTCGGGGAGCGCAACCTGCTCGGCCTGGGGATCGCCGTCGGCGGCGGCTTCATCTACGCCCATCAGAACCGCGACATCACCGGCGCCCGCGATCAGTACGCCGCCGAGCTACGGATCGCCGATCCCTCGGTGCGCGGCTCGGCGTGGGGCGCCAGCTGGGCCACGACCCTGGTCCACGGCAGCGAGCCCTATCGCGTGGGGGGCGCGTTCCCGTATCGCCGGCTCGGCGTCCGGCTCGGCGCCACCTACAACCTCAGCGCGGTGTCGTGGTTCTCGATGGGCCTGCGCGCCGAGTCGATCGACACGGCGCTGCCGGTGGCGCCGACTCGCGTGCTGCCCGACGGCCGCACCGTCGCCGTCGAGCTGCACCTCGATCCCGGGACCAGCCACGTCGTCACCTCGAGCTTCGGGTTCGAACGCGACACCCGGCTCGATCCGATCCTGCCGCACGCCGGCGGTCACCTCGTGCTGTCCGGCGAGCTCGGCAGCGCGCTGCTCGGCGGCAGCTACGACTTCGCGACGATCTTCGGGAGCTTCGATCACTACTGGCCGGTGTCGGGAAGCCGCGGTGCGTTCGCGATCAAGCTCGCCGGCGGCGTGGTCGTCGGCGACGCGCCGCGGTTCGACCGGATCTACATCGCCGATGTCGACCGCATGCTGACGCCGCGCGCGCTCGGCCTGGTGCTGTCGACCTCGCCGGCGCTCGCGATCCTCGGCACCCGCGCCGACAAGCCGAGCTACGGCGATCTCGGCGGCAGCGCGAGCGTCGAATACGCGTTCCAGCTGTTCCGTGGCCGCGCCAACCAGCGCATCTATGGCGGCGACGTGTTCGTGGGCGCGGGGCTGTGGGGTCTGGCCGAGCGATCCGATCTGCGGGCGCGCGATGTCGGGCTCGGCGCGGCCCTGCCGATCGACGTCTACGTCGACGCCGGCGTGCGGCTCGACACCGACATCGGCACGTTCGAGCTCACGATCGCGAACGCGCTCGGGCGGCTGCGGTGAGAGCCGCGCTCGCCGCCGCGGCGGTGCTCGCGGTCGCCACGGCCGCCCACGCGGACGACGACAAGCCCGAGCTCCAGCACATGCAGCTCGCCGAGGTCGGTGATCAGCTCACGGTCACGACCGAACGCCCCGGCGGGATCGGCAAGCTGTTCAGCCCGGCGGACTGGGGGGCGCTCAGCGCGGGGCTGCCGTCGACGGTGGTGATCCGCATCCGGATCACGCGGCGCGACTCCGACGCCACGGTCGCCGAGCAGCTGATCGTGCGATCCTCGGTCTACGACGTCTGGGACGAGGACTACACGCTGGTGCTCGACCAGGATGGCCGTCGCACGACGGCCAAGGTCAAACCGCGCCACGAGGCGCTCAAGTGGCTGACCACGATCCAGGACCTGCCGGTCGCGCGGCTCGACGTGCTACCGATCAACGATGTCTTCGTCCTGCAGATGATCGTGGAGCTCAACCCGGTGCCCAACGAGGAGCTCGCCGAGGTCCGGCGCCGGTTGAGCCAGGGCAACGGCGGCGGCATCGATCGCGGCGGCGCGCTGTTCGGCTCGTTCGTCTCGGTGTTCTACAATCCCAAGATCGCGTCCGCCGACCGCGTGCTGCGGATCCGCTCGCAACCCTTCTTCAGGCCGCCCTCGTGAAGCGCGAAAAACGCCTGCCCCTCCAGCTCAAGCTCACGGCAGCGCTCATGCTGATCGTGATCACGCCACTGGCCGCCTCGGCGTACCTGATCGATCAGCTCGGCAAGGCCGCCGCCAACGTGGCCGCCGGCGAGGCGGCCGCGCGGATCCCGACGATGACCAACGCGGAGGGCGCCTATCTCGAGCTGGTCGACACCACCAAACGCGTGCACCGCGAGATCGCGGCGCGCCTCGCGCAGCGCCCCGACCTCGTCGCGCTTGGCCCGACCCTCAACCTCAACGAGATCATCAACGACGAGCCCGGCCTGCGCGCGATCGCCGTGGTGCGCCCCGATGGCACCACGGCCGCCCGGGCCGAGCAGCCGCTCGCGGGGCCCGCGTGGCGCGACAACGTCGTCGATCACCCGCTCGGCCCGTCCGGCGCGACGCTGCGCCTCACGTTCGCCGTGTCGGCCACCGTGAACCACGACCTGCTCCAGCTCCAGCAGTCGATCGACGCGGCCAAGACGTTCGCGAAGATCAGCACCGCGCTCCCCGACAGCTACCGCGCCGCGTTCCTCGTGCTGCTCGGGGCCGCCGGGCTCGCCGCCGCCGGCGCCGGGATCTGGGCGTCGTCGTTCGTCACCCGGCGGATCACCGCGCTGGTCGCCACCGCGCGCAAGGTCTCCGAGGGCAAGCTCGACGCCCGCGTCACGCTGCGCGGCCAGGACGAGCTCGCCGAGCTGGGCCGCGCGTTCAACACGATGCTCGACGATCTCGGGCAGACCCGCACCCAGCTCGAGTACCTCCAGCGCATGAGCGTCTGGCAGGACGTCGCCCGCCGACTCGCCCACGAGATCAAGAATCCGTTGACCCCGATCCGGCTCGCGGTCCAGCAGTGCGTGTCGTCGTACCGCGGCGACGACCCGCGCTTTGGCCAGCTCCTCGTCGATACCGGCGAGATCGTCGAGGAGGAGATCGAGAGCCTGCGGCGGCTGGTCGATACGTTCCGCACGCTCGGCGCGCTGCCCAAGGTCGCCAAGGCGCCGATCGCGCTCCACGACGTGATCGACGAGCTCAAGCTCGATCCGGCGATCGCCGCGCGCGTGACGCTTGTGCCGCCCGACGAACCGGTCACCGTGCGCGCCGACAAGCTGCTGCTCAAGCGCGTGCTGGCCAACCTGGTCGAGAACGCCATCCACGCGGGCGAAGAAGCCGGGACCCCCGGCGACGTCGTGATCGGCTGGACCGCCGATCCGCACCGCGACGTCGTGATGATCACGGTCGATGACCACGGCAAGGGCGTCGCCGACGCCAACCGCGAATCGATCTTCGAGCCCTACGTCACCACCAAGGCCACCGGCACCGGCCTCGGGCTGGCGATCGCGCGCAAGCTGGCGATCGAGCACGGCGGCGATCTCGTGCTCGCGGCAGACCACGCACCCACCGGCGGCGCCCGCTTCATCGTCTCGTTGCCCCTGCGCGGCCCCGGTTGATTCAGCCCGGCGGGGGCAACAGGCGAAACAGCAGCGCGTCCTGGTTCTGCGCCGCGGTCGCCACGCATTGCTTGAGATCCGCGAGGGCGCGGACGGCGGTCTCGGCGAGCATGCGGCCGTCGTCGCGGCGGCGCGGCGCCTCGGATAGCGTCCCCAGGTACTTCACGAACTCGTCGTACTTGTCGAGCAGCTTCTGCGGGTCCATGTCGCGGAACATCGGGATGAAGTGCGTCGGGTTGACGACCACCCAGTCGCCCTTGCCGACCTCGAGGGTGCTGCGGTCGGCGTACGGCGTGGTCAGCTGATCGTGCGGGATCGTACCCAGGAAGCCCTCGTCGTCGGCCTGGAACTTGTGGGGCACGACCTCGACGAAGAACGCGAACAACTCGATGCCCTTGCGCAGGTTGGCAAAATCGTCGTCGTCGAGCGGCGGGAAGCTCTCGGGCACGCCGACGTGCAGCGCCGGCATCACGACGCGCTCGAGGATGTCGATCGCGACCGGCGCGGTCGCCCGGCGCAGCCCGACGATCTGCGCGACGGCCTCGAACAGCCCGCGATCCGAGGTCTGCTTCGCGACCGGCTCGTTCTGGTTGGCACGGGCGAGCGCACCGACGACCTGCTCGACGATCTGGACGTTCTGCGGGCCCAGACGCGGGCCCTTGTCCTTGATGTCGGCGATCAGCATCGCGACCGAGGACTCGTTCCACATCTTGGCGAGGTGGGCGAAGTCGATCGCCATCCACTGGCCGAGCGGCACGGTGTGCAGCCGGATGTAGTGCTGCGCGAGGAAGCGATCGAGCGAATGGCCCTTGTCGCGGTCGGTCTGCTCGACGTGGAGCTGGCGGATCCGCTCGATCTCGCTGACCATCTTGCGGGTCGCGCCCGAGCCCATGCGGAGCAGCTGCTCGGCGAACATGAACGGGGCGATCTCGAGGAAGATCTTCGAGAATCCGACGCGCCAGGTGTGCGGGTCGTCGCCCATCATCAACCAGTGCCCGCCGTGGCGGCGCCGCATCGTCTCGCCGATCCACGCGCCGTACGAGAACCAGACCTCCCAGTGCTCCTCGGCCTTGAGGTCGAGCTCATCCTTGTCGCCGATCTGGCCGAACAACCAGGTGTCGAACGTGATGAGCTCGAGCGACTGCGCGAGCGCCACCGCGCCCACGTCGCCCTCCACCTCGGCGATCGAGGCGACGGTCTCACCCTCCGGATCGATCAGCTCCTCGATGATCAGCTCGGCCTGGCCGCGCGCCCGGGAGCTGAAGCGATACGCCCCTTCGCGCAGCTGGGTGGTCGCGCGCTCGAAGCGCTGCTTCGCCTCCTCCTCCGCGGCGGCGAGTTGCTTGACGCTCTCTGACTGCTTGCCGGACTCCGACACGACCGGCATGGTATACGCGTGCCGGCCGAGGGCAATGGGCCGCGCGGGTCGATCTTCGAGCGCGTGCGATGTGCGCTCCGCGGGGTCGATCGCGCCGAAGCTCCCGGCTTGCCGCTCGGCGAGGCGGTGCACCCGATCACGCTCGCCGCCGTTGCGCTGCTCGTCGTCAACGACTGGGTGCTGAAGCCGCGGTTCGGACCGAGCCTGGTCACCGGCAAGCTCAGCGATATCGGCGGGCTGGTGTTCGCCCCGGTCGTGCTGTCCGCCGCGCTCGGCCTCGGCCTGCAGCTCGCCGCCAGGCTGGGCGCCCGGCTCGATCCGTCGCTGTCGCGCCGCCGCCTGGTGCTCTGCATCGCGGCGACCGGCGCCGTGTTCGCCGCCGTGAAGCTGGATCCGACCGCGGCCCGGGGGCTCGCGGCCATGATCTCGCACCTCGGCCGCCCGGCCTCGATCTATCTCGATCGCTCGGACCTGCTGTGCCTGCCGGCGCTGGCGATCGCGCGCTGGATCGGCCGCGACGAGCTGCGCCGCGTCCCGCTCGGCCGCCCGGCCGCGCTCCACCGGCTCGGGCGCCCCGCCGAACCTGCCCTGGCCGACGTCCGGTGGGCAGGCGCCCCCGCCGAGCGGATCGCTGCGCTCGCCATCGCGATCGACACCTGGGACGTTGCCGCGGTCGACGCGTGGCTACGACGCAAATAGGTGCGAGAACAGGCGGGCGATCCACGACCGCTGGCGCTGGTGGCGCGCGCCGGCGAGCTCGACGACGCGGTCCAGCTCGCTGGCGTCGAACCAGATCTGATCGTCGGCGTTGCAGCGCCCGACGCGGACGCCGCCCAGCGCGACCGGCTGCATCGGCCGCCCGCACATCGGACACGCGATCGCCGCCGCTCTCGATCGGCGCGCCGTCATCACGTCGCGGACGACGTCGTCGGAGATCTCGGGTGCGAGCAGGCGGAGCCGGCGCTCGACCTCCGCAGCAGCGAGCTGGGTGCCCGAGCACCGCGGGCAGCGCCAGATATCGCGGCGCTGGCGGCGCAGCAACTCGACGCTGCAGCGCGGACAGACCGGGAGGCGATCGCGATAAGCCACGGTGCCCTTTGATGATAGCGGACCGCCGCCGAACCGCACGGCGCGGGGCCGGGTGCCACCGAGAGGCAACCGGCGCGAACCCGGGCAGGTCAGAAATCGCTGCATGTCAGCCGTCACGGCGCGCCGCGGATCTAGCCACCCACCGATGACCACCCACGAACCTCCCCGCCGCACGCGCTCGAGCCATCGGCACCGGGCGCTCCGGGGCCTCCAGCGGCTCACATGGCTCGGTCTCGTGGCTTGCTCGAGCGCTCGGCCGGTGACGGCGCGGGAGCCCCCGGCCGCGACGCCGATCCCGCTGCGCGAGGCGCGCGCGCAGCTCGCCGAGGCCAACGCGCTGTGCAGCGCGGACGGCGGCGCGCTGTGGCACGTGTCGCTATGCGGTCCGATGATGATGGTCGATAGCAAGACCCGGTTCATCGTCGCCAATCAGGCCGACGCACGCGGGCTGCTCCGGCCCCAGGACGGCGTGTTCGTCGGCACGCTGCCGGCGGACGAGAACATCGCGAACACCGCGGTCACGTGGGCGGGGGTGCGCTGGGTGCAGCTGGTGTGGCCCCTGGCGGCCGATCCCGCCGCGCGCGACGTCACGATGATGCACGAGCTGTTTCACCGGATCGCCGACCAGGTCGGCATCGTCGCGCAGGGCAACGTCGACAACCCCCAGCTCGCGACGGCCGACGGTCGCTACTACCTCCAGCTCGAATGGCGGGCGCTGGCTCGCGCGCTGCGCACCACCGACGATGCCGAGCGCCGGCGCGCGGTCGGTGATGCGCTGGCGTTTCGCGGCGCGCGCAGGGCCGCGTTTCCCGGCAGCGCCGCCAGTGAAGACGCCCTCGAGATGCACGAGGGGCTCGCCGAGTACACCGGCGTCGTCATCGGCCGGCCTGCCGATCGCACCGCGGCCGCGCTCCATGATCTGAGCTCCCACGTCGATGATCCGAGCTTCGTGCGATCGTTCGCGTATGCGACCGGCGCGCCCTACGGGCTGCTGCTCGACCGCTACGCCCCCGCGTGGCGCCGTGACATCGCGCGCACCCGGTCGCTGTCGGACACCCTCGCCGCTGCCACCGGTGGGCCGGCGTCCGACGTCGAGCTCGCCGCCGCGGCCTATGAGGGACCCGCCTTGCAGGCCGCCGAACAAGTGCGGGCTGCCGAGCTCGCCGCCCAGCTCGCGCCCTATCAGCGCCGGCTCATCGACGGCCCGGTCGTCACGTTGACATTTCGTCACATGAAGATCAGCTTCAATCCAGGCAACGTTCAACCGCTCGGGACGGCCGGGTCGGTCTATCCGTCGCTGCGCATCGTCGACGACTGGGGCATCTTGCAGGTCACCGGCGGCGCGCTGGTCACGTCCGACTGGAAAGCCGTGATCGTGCCGGTTCCAGCGGCAGCGACCGTGCGCCCGCTCACGGGTGACGGCTGGACCCTCGAGCTGGCCCCGGGATGGCGGCTCGAACCCGATGCGCGCGCCGGTGATCTTCGTCTCGTTTCGCCCGATGGCGGCTGACGCTCACGACCTGATCGGCAGGTTGCGATTCGCTCGCAGAGTGGCAAGCTTTGGTCAGTTCGTGCTCGACGCTGCGTGCGTGATCTTCGCATCGCCGTGCACCAACCGCACGTGATCGCCGCGACGGGCGGCTCGTCGATCAGTGCCCCGAGACATCCCGCCCCACCGTGTCGCAATGACCACTCGCCGTAACTGTTTGTCGACATCGCCGGTGCAGCGCGAAGCAGTCGGCGGACTTGGGCAGCGCAGCCGCGTGGCCCCGGCAATGCATAGCTATCGACCGTGGCACGAAGCACGGCGCCACATCGGAGGATGATCATGATTTCCAGGCTCGCATCTCATCGAACGCTCCTTGCGGCCTTGATACCCGTTGCGCTGGCCACCGCGGGAATCACGCAAGCACACGCCCAGGCCGCCCCCCAGGCCAACCCACCCGCGCTCGAGGATCCGTACGATTCCGACGAGGCAACCCCCGACGAGGCAACTCCCGACGAGGCGACGCAGCCGCAGGCGACGCCCACGACGCCGCAGCCGAGCGCACAACCGCCTGCACCACCGGCGACGCCGCCGCCGGTCCAGGCGCAGGTCCAGCCGCGGGTCGCCCAGCCGGCCCCGACCGGCCAGTGGACCTATACGCAGCAGTACGGGTGGATCTGGATGCCGTACGGCGACCAGTACGTCTACACGCCGGAGAGCACCAACGCCGGGTATCCGTCGGCGTACGTCTATGCGCCGGCATACGGCTGGACGTGGCTGTCGGCGCCATGGGTCTGGAACTACGGACCCAGCATCTACTTCGGGATTGGCGGCCCTCGCCACTACAGCTGGTACGGGCGCGGCTACGGACACTACGTGGGGCGCGGCTACATCGGGCGCGGCGTGATCCGCGGACCGGTGATTCGCGGCGGCTACTATGGCTCGGCCCGAGGTCACTTCAGCGGCGGTCACGTCAGCCGCGGTGGCCACGGTCATCGGTGATCTCGACAGCGGGAGTCCTCATGCCTGACTCGCATCGTTGACCCGAGAACGACGACGAGACTACCGTGCGCACGCTCACGCATGGAGGTGTCATCGTGCGATCTCGACTCCCGACTTGTAGCCGTCCGCTCGCGCTGGCCGTCACTGGCAGCATCGTCCTGGTTGCCGGCATCGCCGTGGGTGCCCCGACCGTAGGCTCGCCGAACACAGCGGTCGCAGACCCGCCGATCGCTGTTCCGCGTACGACACCCTGCGTGGTGCCGCTGTACGCGAGCCTCGCGTTCGGTGACTTCTCGCCCAAGCTGTTCACGTACGCGCCCCCCGCTGGTTGCCCGGGGCCGTGGGCGAAGGTCGTGCTGGCCGCCGACTTCTCGGTCGACGCCGGGCGGCAGTTCGACCGCACGGCCAGTATCTGGATCGGCGGCGCGAATGTGTATTTCGGCACCACGGCCGAGCCGTCGCGCGCTGTCGCGCCGACCTGGCACATCGAGAACGATCTGACCGACTACGGTGCGCTGTTCGCGGCGCCACAGCCGGGCATGGTGCAACTCGACAACCTCGTCAACGAGACGTTCACCAGCACGCTGCACGGCAGCGCCGAGCTCCGGTTCTATCCCCCGGACCGGCATTCGCCGGCACCGGCTGCGGCCGACGCGGTGCTGCCGCTGTCCAACGGGCCGACCGGCGGCGCGGTCGGGCTCGCGACGACAGCGAGCACGCTGACCCGGACGTTCACGCTGCCGACCAACATCGAGCGCGCCGTGCTCGATGTCTATGCGCAGAGCCAGTCAGGCGATGAGTTCTGGTACACCTGCGTTCCCGACGACCTGACCGGCCCGCTGCAGAGCTGCGGCGGCACCGGGTTCCGCGAGGCCGAGATCTCGGTCGACGGCACGCCCGCCGGGGTCGCCCCGATCTACCCGTGGATCTTCACCGGCGGGATCGATCCGAACCTGTGGAAGCCGATCCCCAGCGTGCAGACGCTCAGCTTCACGCCGTACCGCGTCGACCTCACGCCGTTTGCGGGCGTGCTCAGCGACGGCAAGCCGCACGACATCGCGGTCAGCGTGTTCGGTGCGCACAACTTCTTCGCCACCACCGCCTCGCTCCTGCTGTTCCTCGATCACCGCGCCGCCCACGTCCGCGGCGCCGTCACCGTCAACACGCTCACCGCGGCGCCGTCGCCGACCGTGACGCCGGAGATCACGACCGCGGCCGACGGCACGATCTCGGGGCCGGTCTCGGTCGAATCCAACCGCCGGTTCCGGATCGTCGGCCACGTCGACACGTCGCACGGCCGGGTGACCACCGAGGTCGACGCGACCATCAAGTTCGCCAACCGCCAGCGCTTCGATATCTCCGCCACGCTGTACCGCCAGCGGATCGCGCAGACCACCACGGTCCTGTCGCGGATCACCACCACCGAGCGCGGCCACCATAGCGAGCAGCTCGCGCAGCTGGCGTGGCCGCTCGATGTCGACTTCGCGTTCGCCGTCAACGCCGATGGCACGCAGGCCCAGACCACAGCGATCGATCAGAAGCTCGAACGTACCGACACCCGGCGGGTCAACGGCCGGCTCGCCGACTTCCACGTCGTGTCGAACGCGGTGACGCCGAGCGACACGCTCAACTTCGATGCCGGCGGCGTGTTCACCGGCTCGACCGGCCAGACCAGCGCGCAGCACTACTTCGCCGCGGATCTGTTCGGCGGCTGCTTCAGCCGCGATATCGCCGCCGCCGCGGGCCTGGTCACCTCGGTCGTCGATGGCAAGGAATGCGGTCGCTGATCGATCACGTATCGATCACGCAATCAGGCACGTAATCAGGCACGCAATCAGGCCGCGTATCAGGCACTGATCGATCACGTATCGATCACGTATCGATCACGTATCAGGCACTGATCAGGCCGCCGGTCAGGTCGTGCGCGAGTCCCACAGCGGCTCGGCCTTGCCGTCCTTGAGCGCGCACCACCGGCCCCACACGAACAGCGCGTCGGACAGCCGGTTCAGGTACTGAACGCCGAGCTCGCCGACGTCCTCGACCGCGCCGAGCCCGACGACGAGGCGCTCGCAGCGCCGGCACACCGTCCGCGCGAGATGAAAGTACGCGGACGCCCAGCCACCACCGGGCAGCACGAACGACTTCAGCGCCGGCAGATCGTCATTGACGCCGTCGATGTCGCGCTCGAGCGCGTCGATGTGGCGCTGCTCGATCTTGGGGAGCTTTGCGCGGGTCGCGGCGTCCGCGGTGGCGAGCTCGGCGCCGAGGTTGAACAGCTCGTTCTGGACCCGCCGGACGATCGGCAGCAGGTGAGGACCCGCCGCCGAGCCCGCGAGCGCCTCGCCGACCAGCCCGAGCGTGGCGTTGAGCTCGTCGACCGTGCCGTAGCCATCGAGCCGGCCGGACGCCTTCGAGACCCGGTCGCCGCCGATCAGCGACGTCTCGCCTTTGTCACCGCCGCGCGTGTAGACCCGATCGATTCGCATGGCTGTTGGTACCATGGCCCTCGCCTGCGGCGATCCCGTGCGGCTGCTCGTGCTCGAGCAGCGCGGCGCGATCGAGCCGGTAGTTGCCCGGCGCGCTCGAGGTCACGATCGATCTCGAGGCCCAGGAGCTGCGCGCCGAAGGCCCCGTAGCAAGCCCCCTGCCCCCCACAGACGTGCGTGCCAGTAGCTGCCGCTGTTTACCTGGATGGGCAGCTCCACGGACGACGGCCAGCCACCTGCCCCCCCCGCTGACTGCCCTGCCGGTCATCCCTCACGGGGAGCAGCAGCAACAACGGGCTCCGGAGTGCGCCAACGAGCGGAAGGTGATTGTCTGTGTCGCCCGTCAGCGCTAGAGTGGGTGCACTCCAGAAAGGAGGCGCTGATGAAACCGCACGTTGAAGCTCTGATCGTCGCCTCCGGTATCGCTCGATAGACGCAACCCGCGTCCGTCGCGACAGCTCCTGCCGGAGGTGGTCCATCGCGTCCACGTCTCCTGTTGGAGTGTTCTGTGCATCTCGTCTCGTTTGATCACGCTGATCTCTTCTCCGCATCCTTCGAACAGCGCGTGCCTGTCGATGTGCTGTCGACGTGCATCGAATCTCAGGTTGGCAAGCACACCGGCAACGAGCTCGATACTACCGCGGCGTGCCCGCTCCGCGACTGCCGCCACGCGGACAGGGGAGAGGGCCGGCGATGAGCGGCGTGCAGACGCAGGATGTCGCGCGAACAGAAACCGCCGTCGCGAGTACACTGGCAGTTCCTGCCGGGCGTTTCAGCGCGACGCTGGGTGGGTACCGGCTCGAGCGCGAGCTTGGCGCCGGCGCCATGGGTGTCGTCTATGCCGCCTTCGATCCCGCGCTCGCGCGCCGCGTTGCGATCAAGGTGCTGCGGAGCGAGCCGGCAACCATCGAGGCCAAGGAGCGCCTGCTGCGGGAAGCGCGCGCGATGGCGCGGCTCGCCCACCCCAACGTCGTCACCGTGTACGAGGTCGGCACGGCGAACGGCCGCGACTTCTTCGTGATGGAGCTCATCGACGGCGAGACGCTCGGCGAGTGGTTAGGCACGTACCGGCCCGCGCCGGCGATTCTCGACGCGTTCCTCGCGGCCGGCTCCGGGCTCGCGACCGCGCACGCCCGCGGCATCGTGCATCGCGACTTCAAACCCCGCAACGTACTGCGGAGCCGCGAGGGACGCGTCGTCGTCACCGACTTCGGACTCGCGTGCGACGCAAACGCCACAGCCCCGCACGCCAACGACCGCGCTGTCTCGGTGGCGGGGGACGTTGCGCTGGGTTCGCCCGAGCTCACCGCGACCGGCGCGCTGCTGGGCACGCCGCCTTACATGGCGCCCGAGCAGTGGTGCGGCGCCGCGATCACGGCGGCAGCCGACCAGTTCGCCTACTGCGTCGCGCTGTGGGAAGCGCTGGCGGGCGAGCGACCTTTCCGTGGGCCTACGGTCGACGATTTCCGCCGCCAGACCGCGCAGGGACCCGGGTCGCTCGACGCATCGCGCGTCCCACGCTGGGCGCGCGGGTTGCTGCTTCGCGGCATGGATCCGGACCCAGCGCGTCGCTGGCCAAGCATGGACGTCCTGCTCGCACGGCTCGCCGCGGCACCTGGAGGGCGCTCGCGCACTGCATTTGCCACAGGAGGCGCACGAAGGCGGCGAACCTCGTCGCAGCGCCGCTACTAGCCAGGGCCCCGTGCCGCCGGCAACGCAGCCGTTACTCGGCGCGCTCGTGGCCGGTGGCGCGCCGGCGGGAGCGGAGAACAGCCTTTACCGCGTCGCCGCGATCCGCGTGCCCGGTCGCGGAGAACAGCCTTTACCGCGTCGCCGCGATCCGCGTGCCCGAGCCTGGTGGTACGCAGGTGAACGTCACCTCTTGCCCGGCGGTCGCGGCCAGCGCGCGCAGCGCCGCGTCCGACAGCGCGGCACCGCCGTCGACCGACGCGAAGTTGCCCGCGGCCGTGTCGAACACGAAGCCCTTGATCACGCCGCCCTGCGCCACCCGCGCGACCAGGTCGCACTCCGTGACGGTGCCGCCGAGCACCTTCGAGGTGAACGCCGCCTTGGTGCGCGCCTCGAGCAGGTCGATCCGCGGCCCCACGACGCTGGTGTTGCTGCTCGTCAGCGTCACCTGCTGGCCGACGATCGGTGCCAGGTCGCTGTCGAACGCGAGCACGTACTGCTCGACGTCGCGCCGGGTCGCGTCGGGGTTGAACAGCGGAAAGCCGGCGTTGAGCTGCGGGTGGAACACGAGCGCGGTGAAGAACCGGAACAGCGTATCGATCGAGCCGTCGTTGGTGAACCCGAAGCCGCGGATCTGATCACCCGTCACGCCGCTGTCCGCCGCGTCGAACGCGCTGACCTTCGGCGCGCCGAACATCCCGACCTTTTCGTACATGTTGCGCAGGTGCGGGATCTTGAACATCTGCCCGATGATCCCCTCGAACGAGCCGTTCGTGCTGGTCCCGAACAGACCGTTGGACGCGTCGAGCATGTGGCAACCGTTGCAGGTGAACGACGTGTTGGGGATGAGCGGGATGTTGATGCCATCCGACGGGCGGCTTCCGGCGAAGAAGCTCTTGCCGCGCGTCTGCGCCGCGTTGAGCGAGTTGTCGAGGTTGCGCACCGGGTTGGGCGGCTCGGTGACCTGGAGCTGGAAGTCGGTGAACGCCTGCATCTGCGCCACCGGGGGCCGCGCCGGTGCGCCGATCAGCCCCGGGAACGCCACGATGAAGTTGTCGAACGACAGATTGGCGTCGGTGGCATCGACGCCGAACGCGCCATTGGAGCGATCGCCGCGCCAGTGCATCGCGCCCGACGTACGCAGGCCGCGCAGCGTCTGGGTCGTCATCGGCCCCTTCATCGGATGGAAATCGTCGACCTTGCCGGTGCCGTTGATGTCGCCGCGGAATCCGAACAGCCCCTTGCCGAGCAAGACGGTGAACGCGTCGCCGAGGTTGAGCGGGATCGGGTTCTTGGTGACCACGTCGTCCGGGTTGCCGAGATCCCACGCGAGGTCATCCATGTCTCCGAAGATGTGGCAGCTGGCACACGACGCCTCGCCGTTGCCGGAGTTGTGCGTGGCGTCGTACAGCATCGGCCGGCCGGCGACCACCGAGGCCGGCTCCGGGTTGGGCAGCGGCAGCGCGGCGACCTGCTGGCGCGACGCGAGGTCGACCACCTTGACCGCGTTGTCGAACCGGGTCATCACGTACAACTTGCCGCGCGCCTCGTCGAGCACGAGGCCGCTCGGGCCACCGCCGGTGACCGAGATATAGCTCGCGGCGATGGCGTTCGGATCGAACGTGTTGTTGCGGAGCGCAGTGGTGTCGAACACGCCGATCTTGCTCGAGCCGAACGCGGCCAGAAACAGCGTGCTGCCGTTGCCGGACACCACCATGTCGGTCGGAACGGCGAGACTCTTGTCCTTGGCGGTCGCGTCGAACCCCGGGCTCGCCGCGAGCTTGGTGTAGTCGATGTGCTTGTTCAGGTGGCGCGGCGTGACCGACGAGCCGGCGATGATCGTGACGTGGGTCTCGGCGAGATGGCCCTGCACCGTGTGGCCGCCGAACTGGCCCGGCCCCTCGAACCGCACCTGGTTGAACGACTCGGTGTTCGAGACGTAGAGCTCGCCGGTGGCCGGATTGGTCACCATGTTGAACAGCGTCGTGCCCACGTGCGCGAACGCCGCGGTCTGCGTCAGCTGGTTGGCGTTGATCGCGAACACGTCGTTGTCGGGCAGCGTGAACCGGATCGCGTGATCCCAGACGCGATGCAGCTCGTCCTCCCAGTGCCCGGTCGCGTTGTTGAACTTGACGATCAGCGACACCTCGGGCGCCTGCTTGCCCTCGGCGTTGGTCGCCGGTCCGGGATTTCCTCCCGGCGACGTCGAGCCATTGCTGTTGGTGCACGGCGTGTTCGGCTGGAACCCCGGGCAGATCATCTGCTCGACCACCGTGGTCGTCTGGTTGCCGGTCTTGAAGCCGGCGACGTAGACGGTGTTCCTGTCCGGGCTCACCGCAAGCGCGCGCGGCGTGTCGGTGAAGAAGCTCATGATCTTGACCGGCGTGCCCCCGAGCGTGTTGCCCAGCTGCGCGGGATTGAAGATCCAGACGTCGGCGCGCGGGATCGAGGGCGTCGTCAGCTTCGGGTCGCCGGCGCCCGCGACGCTGGCGATCGAGGTGTCGGTGCGTTGCTGGCCGCGGTGCGCGGTGGTGATGAATGCCTGGCTCGCGGTGCCAGCGAACACGATGTCGCGCGGCTCGTCACCGACCAGCAGGGTCCGCGTCACGTGCGGCGTGCCGCTCAGCGTCACGATGCTCACGCTGTCGGACAGGTGGTTGACCACCCAGACTTCGGTATTGCTGCGGGCCGCCACGGCCACCGGCTCGAGGCCCACCGGGACGCGCGACGAGAACGTGAGGCCGCCATTGGTGACCGTGAAGATATCCAATGTATTATTGGGTGTATTCACGGCGAACAATCGCGTGCCATCGGGTGACATCGCGATCGGACGCACCTGCCCGGACTCGAACTCGACGAACGACGGCGATGTCACGGCCGCCGCCACCGCGACGTCCGGAACGTCCGCCGGCTCGCTGGTTGGTTGACACGAGGTGACGCCGGGGACCACGCCGCAGCTGAACACGAGCCCAGTGATGACGAATCGCACGTGACGGTGCATGTTGGACCTCCGCAAATGGGGGCAAAACGCGTCGCGCGAACCGACGACCACCCGCCGATGTCCTGATCGCTGATTCGAGCTACCGAATCTACATATCGCGGTCAGCGCAGCGAGCCAATGAACCAGGTCCATCCCGGCGCGCCAGTCTTCCATCCCAGACTGCCAGCGACGGCCGGCTGGCCGGCCGATCACCTACCGGCGGCCAGGCGCGTGAGCTTCCTCGCGATATTGCGCGGGCGTGAGCTTGGTCCAGCGCTTGAATGCCTTGTGGAAGCCATTGGGATGCGAGAACCCGAGCAGAAACGAGATCTCGCCGATCGAGAACCGGTTGCTGCCGAGGTGCAACATCGCCTGGGTGCGTCGAACATCGTCGAGCAGCTCGCCGTGCGACGTGCCTTGTTCGGCGAGCCGGCGATGCAGCGTGCGCAATGACACGCCGAGTCGCCGCGCGACCGGCTCGGCGCCCGAGTTGCCGGCCAACAGGGTCTCCGCGATCGCGGCACGCGCGCGCTCGGCAAATCCCGACGGCCGCGGCGACAGCTGCCGGAGCAGCTCGTCGGCGTGGCTGGTGAGGATCTGCAGCAGCGATGGATCGGGCGCGCGATGCGGGAGGGCCAGCGCCGCGGCGTTGAGCCACATGACATTCTCCTCGCAATCGAACCGCGCCTCGCGGAACGTCGCCGCGTACGCGGTTCGATCGGCCGGCCCGGGATGCCTGAACTCGACGCGCAGCGGCCGCGTCGGACAGCCCACCGAGCGCGAGCCGTACGCGAGCAGCGATGCAAACAGAAACTCGGTGCCGGCCGGCATCTGCTCGATGTTGTCGAGCCCACGGACCCGCAACGCGGCCAGCGGCGGCGACACCGCGAGCTCCATCGAGATGCCGTCGTGCATGAGCGCGATGAACCGCGCCGCCAGCTGGAGCGCCTCTCCCACCGAGGCGCAGTTGGCGGCCGCGTACTCGATCACGTCGAAGTCGCCGGGCGCATCACAGCGCGCCGCGTGCAGCCCGATCGCCGGATCGCCGCTGAGCGCCACCGCGTCGGTCATCAGTGCCTTGACCAGGTCGTGCGGCAGGCGCAGATCGCGTTCCTTGAGCGTGTCCAGTGTCAGCCCGTGCGGGCGCAACCACGCATCGCAGTCGCGGCCGAGCTGCGCGAGATATCTGGCGAACGGCCGGATCACACGGCCCGAGACCGTCGACCCAGCGACAATCCCGTTTCTGTGCCGCGGGGTCTTGGACGTATCGTTCGCTTGGGCCGCCGGTGCGCCCGGCCTGCGAGAGCGAGGCTGATCGAGCGAGTTCTGCATAACAGAGTTCGGTAGAGAATGTTAAGTCATTGGAAAATCTCCAGCAACCGCCGCGAAATCTGTATGCGGCAGTTGCCGGGTAACTCACCGCACCTCTCCGACGAATGACGAGGTGCGTTGTGCGCTAACATGGCCGAAAGTCGGCCTATCATCGCGTCGAAGTACGCAGGCAGCCCACTCCGATCATCCGGTCTGTGATGCACGTCGCGTCCGATCCGAGAGATATGGAGTATCTGCGTTACGATGGCGCTGCGCAATATCAGGCACAGCGCCACATCCGCCGGATTCGAGAGTCGAACAAGGCGGGGGGATGCACGTGCGCGCACACGGTTGACGTCGACGTTGATCTCGACGGGAGTCGTTGAGCTCGCCTGGCCGTGGTCGTGGTCGTGGTCGTTGCGTCCATGAGCGACCGCGACAGGGACCGCCGTGTCAGATCATCTTCATCTGCATCGCAAGCGCGCTGCGCTGGCCGTCTGATGGATCAGCCGCGCGCGCGGAAGCTCCGCGCGCACCAGCCGCGCGCGCGGAAGCCGCGCATCAGCCCGCACGCGCCAGCCGCACGCATCAGCCGCGCGCGAGCGGAAGCGACGGCCGAAATACCCGTGGCGGCACGTGGGCGACCGCGTCCGGAGTGGCCGGCGCAGCCTCGCCCGACGCGAGCTCGAGCTCGAACCCCGCATCGCGGATCAGCTGATGATCGTGCTGTGGGGTCTCGCCCGATCGCGTGAGGTAGCCCTGCGTGAAGATCGAGTTCGCCGGATACAGCGCCATCGCCTGGATCCCGCGCAGCGTGACCTCGCGGAACCCGGCGACCCGCAGGTCGGTTCGCGGATGGACGAACCGGAACATACACAGCGTGCGCAGCGCGAACCCGGGCTCGACGAGCGGAGACCCCGCGAGCGGCGTGCCTTCGTCGGCGACCAGAAAGTTCACCGGCACCGAATCGACGTCGAGGCCGCGCAGCGCAAACGCGAGATCGAGCAGGTCGTCCTCGGTCTCGCCGAGCCCCACGATCCCGCCGCAGCACGTATCCATCCCCGCGCGCTTCGCGATCTGGATCGTCGAGACCCGGTCCTGCCACGTATGGGTCGACACCATCTTGGCGTAGTACCGCTCACTGGTCTCGAGGTTGTGGTTGAACCGATCGACGCCCGAGCTCGCGAGCCGCTGCGCCTTGGCATCGGTCAGGATGCCGAGCGAGGCGCACAGCTCGATGTCCATCTCGGCCTTGATCTGCGTGGCGGCCGCGCAGATCGTATCGAGGTCGCGCTGCGACGGCCCGCGGGTCGCGGTGACCATGCAGTAGCGCTTGGCGCGCGCGGCGAATGCGCGCCGCGCACCCGCGACCAGCTCGTCCACGGTCTTCATCGGCGCCTCGCCGCCTGGTGACGCGTGCTTGCTCGACTGCGAGCAGAACCCGCAGTCCTCGGGGCAGCCGCCGAGCTTGGCGTTCTCGAGCACGTGCAGCGAGACCCGGCGGCCCCAGAACGTGCGGCGGATCCGGAACGCGGCGTCGAGCAGGCCGAGCAGGTCGTCCGCCGGCGCGTGCAACACGGCGCGCGCCTCATCACGGGTCACGACCTCTCCCGCGAGTGCTTTGTCGGCCAGCGCAGACCAGTTCAATGACATGGCCGGACGCTATCGAAACGGCTAGTTCGGCGCCAGCTTCATGAGCTGGTTGATCGTGCGGCCGCTCGGATCGGCCTTCTTGCGGTCGGCGAGCACGACCAGGACCGAGCCGTGCGCGCGCGAGGCGCCGGTGGCAGCACCGACCCAGGCCAGCCCGGGGTCCTCGGCGGCCCTGGCGTCGGCCGGCGAGCCAAAGCTGCACAGCAAGACCTCGATCGTCCCGACCGTGCCGGCCTGGCAGTCCTTGGCGAACGTCACGGTGGCGGGCGCCATCGCCGACGGCCCCAGCTTCGCGGCCTTCCAGGCGTCGATCACGGCGTCGCGCGGCGACGCGCCGGTCCCGGCGCCGGGCTTGTCACCGTCGCCGGATTTGCCGCAGGCACCGAGGGCCAATCCCAGGGCCAACCGAAACACCAGGGTGCGCATCAGCGATGATCGTGGGGGCTGCGGTGGTTGTTATCGTGCTGGACCTTGGCCCGCTCGTGGATGATCACTGGTCGCTCGTGGACGATCACCGGTCGCTCGTGGACGATCACCGGTCGCTCGTGGATGATCACCGGTCGCTCCCGTACGATCACCGCGGGCGCGCGCTCATGCACGATCACGCCGGGCGAGCCGATGCCGATCCCCACGCCGATGTGAAGGCTCGGCGTCGGAATGAAGCCCTGCACGGTGACGCCGGCGCGCGCCGGTGCGACGGCCGCGCGCGGTGGCTCGACGACGACGGCCGCGCGCGGTGGCTCGACGACGACGGCGGGACCGGAGAGCTCGGCCCGGGCACCGATCCAGCCCTCCGGGGCGTCGACGGTGACCACCGGACGCTCGTAGGCCAGCGGCTGATAGACCGCATTGATCCGCATCATCGCCGGGCGGGCTTCGATGTACGCATGCGGCGGCTCGCCGACGTAGAAGTACGCGTCGCCGGCGACGCGGAACTCGGGCCCCTCGGGCGGGGCGAAATAGTGGTAATGCGGCCCGTTGATGTAACAGTACTCGTCGTCGGGCTCGTCATCACCGACCACGACGTTGACGTGGATCGGGTGATGGCCCTTGTAGACGTAGCGCTGGCCGTCATAGCCGTAGGCCACCGGATCGCCGACGAAGTAGTTCGCGCCATGGTGGTCGCGGTACTGAACCTTGTCGGCATCGAACACGTGGACGTGCGGGCCTTCGATGTAGCAAATCCCGCCGCCCTCCGACTTGGGCACCGGATGGATGCCGACGTAGCGAACCTGACGTCCGGCCGCGTCCGCCGACCCTGCGTGACCCGCCAGAACGAGGAGCGCGACCAACGTAGCAACTGCGGCGACGGTTCTGGACATGGCGTAGGTGTGAACCAGACCGGGGTAAGGTGACAAGATTCGATGTGGGTCTACGTGAGCGGCGCGAGGTCCCGGCACTTCGTTCCAGCTACTTAGCCGCGTCCGGGGCGGGCCGGATCTGCGCTGATACCGAAAAGATTTCGACAATCTGATTCAGTTCGGCAGTCAACTTTCCCGACAGGGTCATCGGCTTTTCCGACGGGGTATCCAGCGGGATCTCGACAACGACGGCGGCGCCGGCCGGAACCTCGCGCGCGAGCGACACCTCGCCCGTCGACACCGTGGCGCCGTCCGCGGCGAACGTGTACTCGAGCTTGGTCAGCCGCATCGCGTGGCTGGCGGGGTTGGAGACCTGGACGAACACGACGTCGTGGCGGGGCTGCTCGTGCACGCCGAGCACGCGAAGCTCGGGCGAATTGCCCGGGTGACAACCGACGAGGCCGAGGACAACGAGGACAAGGGCAGCTGCGCTTCGGGCCATGAGCAGATCGCTACTGTGCGGGTTCCATGCCAGGTCGCAACTTATTGCAACTACGTCACGGCGTTGGATTCATCGACAGCGAGCGTTCACAGCCCCGGACGTTGCTGCCACAGACGGCTCGCGTGTACCGTCGGGCCGTGAAGATCGAAAATGGCCGACGGGTGACCGTCAAGGTCGACCTCGCCGTCGTTGGAGGCGCTTCGCTCGAGAAGAGCACCGTGGAATACATCCACGGAGCGGGCAGCATGTTGCCGGGCCTCGAGAACGTGCTCGCAGGCCTCGAGAAGTCGGCCAAGCGCGAGGGCGTCATCAAGGCCCAGGACGCGTTCGGGAATCCGTCGATGCACCCGCTCAAGAAGATGAGGCGCACCGAGTTTCCCAAGGACGTGAAGCTCGTCGCCGGCGAGCAGTTCGTCGCCAAGGGCGCCAACGACATGAATGTCGTGTTGCGGATCGAGACGGTGACCGGCGACGATGTCGACGTCCGGCTGGTCCACCCCCTGGCGGAGAAGGACATCCAGTACGCGGTGGAAGTCATGCAGGTCTCGGACCCGCGGCCACCACCGATGCCGGCGCAAGCGCTCGAGCTCGAAGAAGACCCGTGATGCACGCGCGCCGGCTGTACGCGCATCGCGGAGCCGCCGCGGAGCGGCCCGAGAACACCATGCTGGCATTCGAGCGCGCGGTGGAGATCGGCGTCGATGCGCTCGAGATGGACGTCCACGTCACGCGCGACGACCAGCTGATCGTCGCCCACGACGCGACCGCCGCGCGCATGGCGGGCGCCCAGGTCGCGTGGTCTGCGCTCGACCTCGCGCAGACCCGCCGGCTCGACGCCGGATGGGGATTCCTCGCGGCCGACGGCACGCGTCCGTTCGCCGGCAAGGCGATCTCGGTTCCGGCGTTCGAGGACGTGCTCGACGCGTTCCCCGACATGCGGATCAACGTCGATCTCAAGACCGACCGCGCGGTGGCGATCATGCTCGACCTGATCCGCCGCAAGCGCGCCGACCACCGCGTCACGCTCGCCAGCTTCCGGCTGCGCACGCTGGTCGAAGCGCGGCGGCGCGGCTACGGTGGTGAGACCGCTCTCTCGCAAGGCGAGGTCGCGACGTTGTTCGGCCTACCGGCCATGCTGTGGCGCCAGCTGCCGTTCACCGGTACTGCCGCACAGGTGCCGGTGCGGGCCGCGGGACTCCACTTCGATCGCGCATCGTTCATCGCGAAGTGCCACAGCATCGGCCTGCGCGTCGACTTCTGGACGATCGACGATCGCGCGGAAGCGGCGCGGCTGCTCGAGCTCGGCGCCGACGGGATCATGACCAACGACCCCGGCGCGCTTCGCTCGCTGTTTCATCCGGCGTAAGCCGGCTGGTTGGCTGGCGCGAAGTCACGCCTCACTGCTTCGCCGCTGTCCGTCAGCTTCGCAGCAGGCACGTCACTTGGTGGGCGGCGCCCACCGCCGTGCGGCCCACCGCGGTGAATCTTCAACAGCTCCGCCATGTCGAATCTTCGACACGACGAATTGCTGTCCTCGGCGGTTCGGTTGCCCTTGAAAGGTGATCGGTTCTGGAGCAATTTGCACCGTACTAATCACGATTGGAGTAGGTCCTATGGCTCTCAAGAAAGGCGTCGATGTCAAGCCGGCAAAAGGCAAGCTCGGCATCCTGCTCCCCGGTATGGGCGCAGTCGCGACAACCTTCATCGCCGGTGTGCAAGCGATCCGCCGCGGGATCGGAAAGCCGATCGGCTCGCTGACGCAGCTCGGCCACATCCGCATTGGCAAGCGCACCGACGACAACTCGCCGGCGATCAAAGACTACGTGTCGCTCGCCAAGCTCGATGACATCGTGTTCGGCGGCTGGGACATCTTCCCGGACAATGCCTATCAGGCCGCGGTGCGCGCCGGCGTGCTCGACGCCAAGCACCTCGACCCGCTCAAGGAAGAGCTCGAGGCGATCAAGCCGATGCCCGCCGTGTTCGAGCAGGCGTACGTCAAGAAGCTCACCGGCCCGAACGTCAAGAAGGGCACGTCGAAGATGCACCTCGCCGAGCAGGTGATGGAGGACATCAAGACGTTCAAGGCGACCCACAACTGCGATCGCCTGGTCGCGGTGTGGTGCGGCTCGACCGAGGTCTATCGCAAGCCCACCGACGTCCACAGCTCGCTCGAGAAATTCGAAGCCGGGTTGCGCGCCTCGCACGACGAGATCGCGCCGTCGCAGATCTACGCGTACGCCTGCCTCAAGATGGGGGTGCCGTACGCCAACGGCGCGCCAAACCTGTCGGTCGACACGCTCGCGCTGCTCGAGCTCGCGCGCAAGCAGGGCCTGCCGGTCGCCGGCAAGGACTTCAAGACCGGCCAGACGCTCATGAAGACGATCCTCGCGCCCGGCTTCAAGGCGCGCATGCTCGGTCTCAATGGCTGGTACTCGACCAACATCCTGGGCAACCGCGATGGCGAAGTGCTCGACGACCCGGAGTCGTTCAAGAGCAAGGAGGTCACCAAGCTCGGCGTGATCGACCACATCCTCCAGCCGCAGCTGTATCCCGATCTGTACGGGGACATCTCGCACGTCGTGCGGATCAACTACTATCCGCCGCGCGGCGACAACAAAGAGGGTTGGGACAACATCGATATCTTCGGGTGGCTCGGCTACCCGATGCAGATCAAGGTCAACTTCCTGTGTCGCGATTCCATCCTCGCGGCGCCGATCGTCCTCGATCTCGCGCTGTTCATGGACTTCGCACATCGCTCCGGCATGAGCGGTGTCCAGGAGTGGCTGTCGTTCTACTGGAAGTCGCCGATGACGCCCGAGGGCCTGTACCCCGAGCACGATCTGTTCATCCAGCTCATGAAGCTGAAGAACACGCTGCGCTACACCAAGGGCGATGAGCTGATCACACACCTCGGTGCCGAGTACTACGACTAGATCTCGGCGCCTCTTGTGGCCTACAGCACGCGGACCATCTCCGCCTCGCTGCGTGGCTCGTCGGGACGGATCCGCTGGACCGCCCCGGTCCATGCGAACCCGCAGCGGCGGTAGAGCCGCTCGGCGATCGTGTTGCCTTCGGCGACCCACAGCCGGACCTCGCCGCAGCGAACCGTCCGGGCGTGCACGATGACGCGATCGACGAGCGCGGTGGCGATGCCGCGGCCGCGGCGGGGTGGCTCGACCCACATCGAGATCAGCTCCATCACGTCGCCCTCGCGATACGCGCCCACGGTGCCGATCGCTGCGATCGGTGCGCCGTCGTACGCGACGAACTGTGCCCGCGACGCCAGCTTGGCGCGCCAGTCCGCTTCACCCAGCCGTTGCTCGCCGTCGAGCGTGCTGCCAAACGCGTGCGGCGCGTCGGACAGCGCCGCGACCCGCAGATCGCGAAACACCGCCCAGTCGCCGGGATCGAGCCGCCTGATCTCCACGCCGCCCATCCCGATCAGTTCACGCCACGGCCGACGAACAGGTCGCGCGGATCGATGCCGAGTGAGCGCATCGCGGTGCTCCAGATCTCGTCGGCCGGCGTGTCGAACACGAGGCTCGGATCGGCGGCGGTGTGAAGCCACGCGCCACGCGCCATCTCGGTGGCGAGCTGGCCGGGCCCCCAGCCGGAGTAGCCGAGCAAGAGCCGGATGTTGCGCGGTGGATGGGTGGCGATCGCGCGCAGCCGGTCGGGCGAGGTCGACAGCGAGATGCTCGAGGTCACCGAGATCGTGCCGGCCTGGGCGATCCCCACCGGCTCGTGGAGCACCCAACCGGTGCTGGGCGAGACCGGGCCACCAGCCCAGACGACGGCGGAATCTTCTCCATGCCAGCTCATCTCCAAGGAGTCGAGCAGCTCGGCCGCCTTGATCGGCGACGGATGGTTGATGACCAGCCCGAACGACCCCTGATCGCCGTGCTCGATCATGAGGATCACCGCGCGCGAGAAGTTGGGATCGGCGAGCTGCGGCATCGCGAGCAGCAAGCCGGGCGCCAGGTTGGACGACTCCACCAACGCGCAGTGTTCCGCAATTCGGCGAGCAGCGCCGCTAGATTCGCTGACAAACGTTGCTCCCGGCGCCGGACCCCGCGGTCAGATGCCGATTCGCATGTCGCAGCAGCGACCTGGCATGAGCTAGCCCCACCTGAGCCGGCCCCACCTGAGCCAGCCCAAACTTGGGGCAGCACCACGGGCCACCCGGGGGGCAGATCCGACCGAGCGTCGTCCGCCACCGCGGTGCCCCAATGAACGTCTCCAGCCGCCAGTGCTCGGGACCGGACTCGGTCACCCGTCTCGTTCCCGGGTCAGCTCACCTCGCTGCGCTCGGAGCCACGCACGAGGGCCGCCCCCGGCTCAGGTGAATTGCTGCTGCAGGCTGGGGTCGGTCGCCCCATCCTGCTTGACCGCCTCGGGCTGCGCCTTGCCGGCGTCCTCGCCGAGGCCGATGCGGCGCTGCACCTTCTTGAACAGCGCGGATCCGAGGCTTAGCGCGAACCCGGTGACGACCGCTTTCACGAAGAACTTCATGGCCCCTAGCGTAGCATCGCCACCGCTCGGCGGCAGTCACAGGGCCCAACCGGAGCGGCAAGCGCGGCCCGCGGCGAGTAGAGTAGCGAACGCTCGAGCAGCGTACGCCCGAGCGACGGCCCCCGAGCGACGAACGCCCCGGGCGACGACGAACGCCCCGGGCGACGACGAACGCCCCGGGCGACGACGAACGCCCCGGGCGACGACGAACGCCCCGAGCGACGACCAGCGTGCGTCCGGACGACCGCCCGCACGGCAGACGATCAGGTCTTCTTCAGCGTGAGCGTGGTCTTGATGGTCAACTCGGCCTTCACCGGCGTGGTCTTCGGATCCTTGCCGCCCACGTTGAAGTCGAGCCGCGAGAACGGGACCTCGCTCTTGATCTTGATGGAGTCGTCCTTCTGATCGACCACGTCGAACGTGATCGGGTACTTCTTCGTGATGTCGCGGAACTTGACCGTGGCCTCGGCGGTGTACGTCTTGCCGGTCTTGCTCTTCACCTTGTCGATGTCGACGACGATCGTCGCGAACTTGGTGGCGTCGATGAAGTCGGGGGTCTTGAGGTGCGCGTCGCGCTTGTCCGAGCCCGACTTGAGGCTGGTGGTGTCGATCTCGATCGTGGCCTTGCCGCCCTCGATCTTCTTCGCATCGAAGGTCGCCTTGGTGACCTTGAAGCGCTCGAACCGGACCTGGACCGGGTCGTCCGGCTTGGTTTCGACGTGGCTGGCGAGCACGACGATCGAGTCGGCCTCATCGGCGGCGAAGGCCGAGCGAGACGTCGCTGACGTGACAACGGCGGAGACAGCGAGGGTTGCGAGTCCGAGTAGCTTGAACATTTTCATACAAGAGCTCCATCGCGCCGAGACATCAGCCGCTGGTGTGGCGCAGTCACCGGAAAACGGCATTTGAACAACAGATCTGCTACGAGGCCTATGCCAGGGATCTCAGATTCTCACCTGGGCGAGAGTTACATTTTTGTTCGGCGACTCAGCCACTGGTGTGGCGCAGCACCAATGACACCTGAATCGGAATCCGATTTCCGTCGAAATCTCCGGCATCGCTCGCGAGCGCGGTCTCTTTGATCAGGACATCAAAGTCCGCTTTGACGAGCAGGATGTCACCCGAGAGCCCGAGTCTCGCAAGCGCCGTTGCATCCGGCTTGCGCAGCGCTCCGGTGATTTCGACGGAGTGAGTCTTGCCGATCAATCCCAGCGTGGCGCGCGCACGGAATCCCACGTTGTTGCCGCCGGCCTGGCTCACCGCAATCAGACGATCGATCGTAACCGTTATTCGAGGGAATTTGTCGGAGTGTAGGTACTCCTCGCTCGCATGTTTGGAGCGCTCGCCGATCCCGGTGTCGACCGAAGCAGCTTCGACGCTGACCTCGGCGGTGACCGGCTTGGACAGATCGCGTGGATCACCCCTCCAGTTGCCGTGGATGCCGCCACCGAATCGCGCATCGAAGGTCTCTCCGCCAGCGGACAGGTGCGCGGTGATCGACGTACCGGCGTGCTCGACCACCTCGTAGCGACCCACCGGCGCATCGATCGTCCCGGTACGGCCGCCTTCGGCCACCGCCACCACCGTCCCCGCCGGCAGCGTGTCCAGCCCTCCGGCCGGGCGCCCCCCGCTGACGAATGCCGCGATCGGAACGATCAGCGAAACCACCGCGACGCCCCACGAGACCGGGCGCAGCGTCGTCGCGGGCTGGTGACGCGTGGCTTCACGCCGGCCAATGATCCAACCTCCGATCGCCAGCCCGATCGCGATCGCCGCGATCACCGCGCTGGCATCCAGGCCGAGCCAGATCGGATGCTGCGTGCTGATCCGGGTCCCGAGATCTGGATCCGGAACGTAGAACCGCTTGGCGAGCGCGGTCCACATGTTGCCGGAGCCCTGCAGCTGCCAGCGCGCGAGCGCGCCGATCAGCGCCGCGACGGGAAGCACGAGCGGCGCGAACGGCGACTTGACCACATTGCTCACCGGCAGTGGGTACTCTGTTCCTCGCCATGATGCACCCGACGTGGTCGCAACATTGTGTTGCAGGTTGGCGACAGCCCCGGGCGACAGCGCCGACTGTAGGCGATCGACTGAGCGCCACTCGTGACTGTAAACGACCGGCGACAATCGACGACGATCGTCGTCTCGGCCCGCGCTACTCGACGAGCCGGCGATACTGCGACGGTCGGCGATCGCGAAAGAAGCCCATGCTCGCGCGGACCCGCTGGATGTGCTCCAGATCAAGCGTCGCGAGCGCGATTCCGGTCTCGCCGCGACCGAGCTCGGCGATGATGTCACCGCGCGCATCGGTGACGAACGAGCTGCCGTAGAACGTGATCGCGGCGTTGCCCTCGCCCTCGACGCCGATCCGGTTGGCCGCGACGACGCCCACCGCGTTCGCCACCGCGTGGCCGACCATCACGCGCTGCCACGAGTCGCGGCTATCGAGCTCTGGCTCCTCGGGCTCCGAGCCGATCGCCGTCGGGTACAGCAGGATGTCGGCGCCCGCGAGCGTCATCGCGCGCGCGGCCTCGGGAAACCATTGATCCCAGCAGATCGCCACGCCGATGGTTCCAAACCGGGTCACGAACGCGCGGAACCCGGTATTGCCGGGCTGAAAGAAGAACTTCTCCTGATAACCCGGACCATCGGGGATGTGGCTCTTGCGGTAGAGCCCGAGGTCTCTGCCGTCGGCATCGAACACCGCGACCGAGTTGAAGCGCTCCGGCCCGGCCTGCTCGTAGAACGACACCGGGATCACGACGCCGAGCTCGGCGGCGAGCTGCTGGAACACGCGAAGCGTCGGATGGCGCTCGGCGGGCCGCGCCCGCGCGAAGTCGGCTTCGCGCTGCGTGCGGCAGAAGTAGAGACCCTCGAACAGCTCGCTCGGCAGGATGATCTGCGCGCCCTGACCGGCTGCCTCGCGAACCAGCGCCGTCACGCGCCCGACGTTGGTGGCGATGTCGTCGGTCAACGCGGTCTGCAGCGCGGCGACGGTGACTTTCATGCGCGGACCTTACCGCACCTGCCGCGCCGAGCGATCCGAGGTGACGTCAGCCTTCCGCGCGCGATCCGCGGCTTGATCAACCGCACCTGTCGCGCCGAGCGGTCCGAGGTGGCGTCAGCCTTCCGCGCGCGATCCGCGGCTCGATCAACCGCCCCGGCGTGGCTGCTGCTGGGTCGAACAGTGGAACGCGCCGCCACCGACCACGACCGACTTGCCGTCGACCGCGACCGCCCGGCGGGTCGGGAACATCGTCGCGATCGCCGAGACCGCGGCGTCGTCGGCATCGACCCCATAGACCGGGACCACCACGGTGGTGTTCGCGATGTAGAAGTTCATGTAGCTTGCCGGCATCAGGTTGCCCGCGGCGTCTTCGACCGCGCCCGGTGACGGCACGGTGACGACCTCGAGCCGTTCACCGCTGGCGGACCGCGCGTCGCGCAGATCGGCGGCGATGCCGTGGAGCGCGTCGCGATTGGGGTCGCCGGCGGCCGGTTCCATGCACGCCACGACGCCAGGTGCCACGAACCGGGCGAGCGTGTCGATGTGGCCGTCGGTGTGATCGTTGGCGAGCCCGCGATCGAGCCACACGACGTGGCTTCCACCGAGCGCCCAGCACAGCCGGGCCTCGAGCGCCTGCTGGTCGAGGCCGGGGTTGCGCGCGCCGCCGAGCAGGCATTGCCGGGTCGTGAGCACGGTGCCCTCGCCGTCGACCTCGACCGCCCCGCCCTCGAGCACGAAGTCGAACGCGGCGCCGCGCATCCCCGCGATCGCGCTGACCCGCGCCGCGACCTCGGAGTCGCCCTCCATCAGGTACTTGCCGCCCCAGCCGTCGAAGTGAAACCGCGCCGCCGAGACCTCGCCGCTACGAGCGACGAAGATCGGCCCGGTGTCGCGCAGCCAGACGTCGCCGTACGACATCCGGTGAAACCGCACGCCCACCGACGCGGGGCCGAGCAGCCGGCGGGCCTCGGCCTCATCGCCATCATCGCGGACCAGGAGCTCGACCCGCTCGCCGCGCGGCTGGCCACCGTCGAGATCGACGATCGCCGCGACCATCTTCATCAGCGCGCGCTGCGGCGCGGCGAGGCCCTCCAGCCACTGATCGGGATCATGGGGCCACGCGGTCCACACCGCGTCATGCAACGACCATTCGGCTGGCATGCGAAACATCTGCCGTTCTTTAGCAGATGTCGGGGCCTCATATTCCGCGGGTTCTGCGGGTCCTCAGGTCGCGGAACCGGAGCCGCCGGCAGGAACCTGCGACCCGAGCTCGCTTTGGGCTCCGTTTGGGGCCCGCTAGCGCCACGCATTCGGCGGCGGCTCGAGCTCCACCGGACGGCCACGGCGCGCGGCGCTGAACGCCCGCGCGAAGTCCTGCGCCGACGCGAACCGCCGACGCGGATCCTTGGCCATCGCCACCGCGAGCACGTCTTCGATCAGCGGCGAGACGCGCCCCAGCGAGCTCGGGAGTGTTGGCGGCGTATGGACGAGCTGATACACCAGCTCGGCAAGGTCACGGCCCTTGAATGGCGAGCGCCCGGTCAGGCAGCGGTACACGATCGCGCCGAGGGCGTAGACGTCGGCGACGTGGGTGATCTCGCCGCCGGACGCCTGCTCCGGCGCCATGTACTGCGGCGTACCGACGATGCCGTCGCCGGTCAACGTGCCCTCGCTGCCGAGCAGCTTCGACACCCCGAAGTCGAGGATCTTCCAGATCCCGCCGTCGTGGAGAAACAGGTTGTGCGGCTTGAGGTCGCGGTGCACGACGCCGGCGAGCCGCGCGACCTCGAGGCCGCACCCGACCTGATCGAGCAGCACCGCCAGCTCGTCGGCCGACAGCCGGTTCTCGGCGCGTAGCCGGGCGGCGAGATCGCTGCCGTGCAGGCGCTCCATCGCGAGGTAGGGCACCGGTGCGCCGGGCGGCGACAGCTCGTAGACCCGCACGATGTTGGGCGACTCGAGCCGCGCCGCGACCTCCATCTCGCGATGAAACCGCTCGACCAGCGTCATGCTCGCCATCGAGCGCGCGTTGAGCAGCTTGATCGCCGCCGGGACGCCGTCGCCACGCACCGCCTCGTAGACCTCGCCCATCGCGCCACGGCCGAGCACCAGGCCGAGCTTGAAGCTGCCCATGGTGTGGTGGGTCCAGCGACCGTCGTTGGCGCGCTGGGCGCGCTGGGCGTGATCGACGACCTCGGCGAGCGCCTGCTCCTTGTCGCCGATCACCTGCATGGCCTGCTGGAGCTCGGCGAGCGCGACTGCGCTCATGCTGCGCGCCCACCGGCCGAGCAGGTAGCCCGACGACAGGAACGCGACGATCAACAGCTCGGCGATCCACAGCTGGCGCGGCTCGGCGAGCGCGCTGCTCAGCACGCCGCGATCGGGCAGCCAGCCCAGGATGATCGGGACGGCGATCGCGAGGTGCCCACCGACGCAGATCGCCACCGTCGCGCGCGCGGTCGAGCGCGCACGGCCGAGCGAGATGAACACGATCGCCAGCATCGTCACCATGACGACCGCCGAGAACGGACCGAAGTACGCGATCGCCGGCAGGACCCCGATGTTGGACACGCTCCACAGCACACCGACCGGGCGCGGCTGGTAGTGCGCCTCGCTCCGGCTGAGGGCGGCCAGCGCGATGTTGCACGCCGACAGCACCCCCGCGCCGATCCAGAACGCGAACCGCGCGGTCGGATCGCCACCGATCAGCAGCGACGTCAGGATCGCGCCGATCGGCGAGATCGCCCCGAAGAGGTGAAACGCCCGCATCCGCGACAGGTCGCTGCGGTCGAGCGCGGCCGCTGCGGTCGTCGGCGACTGGCGCGCCGACGAGGCGCCCCAGGCCTGCGGGCCACCCGGTTGCTCGCCCGCGCCGGACGCGACGCCGACGTCGGCGAGCGCGTGAGGCGATGCGGCCTGCGTCGCGTTCGCCGCGGTCGCGAGATCGGCGTCCTTCGACTCAGCCGGCACCGTGGCCAATACTAGCGTGTCTGGTCGGGCCTCAGGATTTTACTGAGGGCGCCAATTTACCGCCTTGTCGAACACCCACACGGCCACACGGCCGCCCCGCCAGCGTCCGTAGCGGTCGACACGCGCTTCGAACGCGGAGGCAGACGGGGTCTTGCGCAGGCCCGGCGGCAGCACGGCTACACGGCACTACGCGTCGAGCCCGCCAGGCAGCGCGGCTACCCGGCACTACGCGTCGAGCCCGCCAGGCAGCGCGGCTACCCGGCACTACGCGTCGAGCCCCACGGGATCTTGTCCGAGCCCGGCGGGCAACACGGCTACACGGCGCTACGCGTCGAGCCCAAATGGAGTCTTGCGCGAGCCCGGCGGGCAACACGGCTACACGGCGCTACGCGTCGAGCCCGACGTAGATGTGCTGGACGTCATCGTCCTCGTCGACATCGGCCAGGAACGCATCGACCTCGGCGCGCGCGGCCGCGTCCTCGAGCTTCGTCGGGTTCTTCGCGCGCCAGCCGATCCGCATCGCCGCGACCGTCCAGCCACGCGCGGTAAGCGCTTTGCCCACCGCATCGAGATCCGTGGGCTCCGTGTAGAACCGGAAGCCACCTTCGCTCTCGGCCTCGAAGTCCTGCGCACCGGCCTCGATCGCGGCCTCTTCGGCGTCCGCCCCGGCGGGCGGCGTCGCGTCGACGAGGCCCACGTGCGAGAAGTCCCACGACACCGAACCGCTGGTCCCGAGTTGCCCTTTGCGGAACAGGATGCGGATATTGGTCGCCGTCCGGTTCTTGTTGTCCGTCAGGCACTCGACGATCACCGGGATCCGATGCGGCGCGAAGCCCTCGTACGTGACGGTCTCGAAGTTGACCGTCTCGTCGAGCAGGCCGGCGCCCTTCTTGATCGCCCGCTCGAGCGTCTCGCGCGGCATCGAGTGCTTCTTCGCGGCCTCGACGGCGACGCGCAGCGGAGCGTTCATCGCGGGGTCGGGGCCGCCGCGTGCTGCGACCATGATCTCCTTGGCCAGCTTGCTGAAGACGCGGCCCTTGGCGGCCGCACTCGCCTGACGACCCGCGTGCTTCCACTGTGCACCCATGCCTCGCCTTCTAACGTCGGCCACTGCCCAGAGCAAGCGCTCAGTCATAAATCCCTTTGGATCAAGGTGTCTGGCGTGTATGTTCCGCGCCAGACATGCAGGGCCGTCACGTCGTGGTCACCGGTGGTCGAGGCGCGCTCGGAGGCGCCGTGGTCGCACTGCTCGAGACGCGGGGCGCCATCGTCCATGTTCCCGATATCGCAACCGTAGATCTGACCCGCGAGGCTGATGCCGCGGCGTATTACGCGGCGCTGCCGCCGCTGTGGGCGTCGATCCAGCTCGCCGGCGGGTTCGCCATGGCGAAGCTCACCGACACCTCGCTCACCAACTTCGAACAGCAGTGGCGGATCAACACCGTCACCTGCTTTCTCGCCTGCCGCGAGGCCGTCCGGTCGATGCGCACATCCGGCGCTGGCGGCCGGATCGTCAACGTCGCCGCACGGCCCGTGCTGGTTCCGACGGCCGGGATGACCGCCTACATCGCGTCCAAGGCTGGCGTCGCCGCCATGACCCAGGCCCTCGCCGCCGAGCTCGGCGCCGACAACATCCTGGTCAACGCCGTGGTCCCCTCGGTGATCGACACCCCCGCTAACCGCGCATCGATGCCCAACGCTGATCATGCGTCGTGGCCCAAGCCGGCCGAGCTCGCCGAGACCATCGCGTTCCTCGCATCGCCCCAGAACGCGCTCACGTCAGGAACGCTCGTCCCGGTCTACGGCCGCGCCTGACGGGGACGGTGTCTTTGTCTCGTTCCGGAGCTGCGAAGCCCCGCGATTGCCGTGAGTTGATGGGGACGGTGTCTCTTTTGTCTCGCCCGGAGCCGCGGCGACCGGCGCCGGCTTCTCGCTCGTAACCAGCTCGCTGGGTACAACGTAGCTTCATCCAGCGACCCGGCTTGGGTCGAGCATCCCGCTGGCCCAGGAGGATCCGTGACCCGTAGACCCGATCTCGATCGCTATCCAGAGCTCAAGGCCGGCTGGGACCGCCGTCAGTTCGTGAAGTCGGCAGCGGTCGGCACCGCAGTCGTCGCGCTTGGCGGTACGCTCGTGCGGATCGCTGGCGATGATCTCACCAAGGCCGCGCGCGCCGACAAGCGTAGCGACGGCCGTGAGCGGCTGCCGCCCGGCCAGCGACCGCTGCAGGCGCTGCGGCCGATGGGCGGCGACGAAGGCGACGGCGATGCTCGCGGGTTCAAGCTGCGCGTCCACGGTCAGGTCAAGTCGCCGTTCGAGATCGACTATGCCGGGCTGCTCAAGCTGCCACAGGCCGAGAAGGTCGCCGATGTCCACTGCGTCACGGGATGGTCGCTGATCGGCGGTCTGTGGAAGGGCGTCCCGATCGCCACGCTCGCCGAAAAGGCGGGCGTCAAGTCCGACGTCCGCTTCGTGATCTTCGAGGCCGCGCACGGCTACACGACGAACGTGCCGCTCAAGGAAGCGACCGCCGATACGGCGATGGTGACGTACCGGCTCAACGGCAAGCCGCTGGCGCTGCAGCACGGCGCACCGGTCCGCGGCCTGGTCCCCGATCTGTACTTCTGGAAGAGCGCCAAGTGGATCACCGGTGTGCGGTTCGTCAAGATCGACGAACCCGGCTACTGGGAGACCCGTGGCTACAGCAACCACGCCGATCCGTGGAAAGAAGAGCGATATGCCTGAGTCGGCGAGCCCTCGCGCCGACGATCGGATCCGTACCAGTCGCAGCCGGCGTCCGGGCCGGCAAGTCGAGCGACAAGACCCGGCGACCGAATGGTCGGCCGGGCCTGCGGCTGTCGAGCAGCGCACCGGCGACAGAGACGACGACGAAGCACGCACGAGACCGACGCGATCGGGGCTGATCAAGAAGCGCTGGCGGGCCTGGCTGCGCGCGATTCATCGCGACGTCGGATACCTGGCGGTCGGATTCACCATGATCTATGCGCTATCCGGCATCGCGATGAATCACATCGAGGACTGGGATCCGAACTTTCACGCGACCGAGACGACGCGCAAGATCGCGCCGATCGCCGACGAGCTCAACGATGCCGAGGCGGCCCGGCAGATCGCCACCGCCGCCGGACTCACCGGCAAGATCGACGACCTGTACCGCGCCGGCGACGAGCTGCGCCTGACGTTCGCCAGCGGCAGCAAGGTGACGGCGATCGGCGACACGCTCACGGTGCAGTACCGCCGCGACCGGATGTTCTTCCGCGTCGCGGACTGGCTGCACGCCACGCGCGGCAAGCAGGCATGGAAGTTCATCGCCGATGCGTACGCGGTCCTGCTGCTCTACCTGGCGATCAGCGGGATCTTCATGATCAAGGGCCGGCTCGGCCTGCGCTGGCGCGGCGCGACCCTGATCGCCGTCGGGCTCGTGGTGCCGCTCGGCTACCTCGTGCTGTCGGGTGGGCCGGGCGCGCAGCGCACCGAGAGGGTCGCCGTCAAGCCGGGCGAGGTCGACCCGGGACCGCGTATGCCGAACCCACCGGGGCCTACCGACGGCGTCACACCGCTGCCGCCGGACGACGACCCGCCGACCACGTCGAACTAGCCAACGGCGCCACGGAACGAGAGAAAGAGTCACCGTCCCCATCCCGATCGCTCCGGAACGAGACAAAGAGTCACCGTCCCCATCAGGCGCGGCGTCTGCCGCCCCAAGTCGAACTAGCCAACGGTGCCCCGGAACGAGACAAAACCGACACCGCCCCATCAGGCGCGGCGTCTGAGGCCCCAAGTCGAACTAGCCACAATGCCGCTCACGTAGCGCGGTTCTTCGACGAGGATTGTGGGGGCAGCTTGCGGGCGTAGTTGCTCATCTTGATCTTCACCGCCCTCGGAAACACGCGCTCAGGCCGCCGCGGTGGCAGCAGGAATTGTCGCGGGCGATCGGTGACCGTGCCGAGACGGGTCGGGATCGTTCCCGGCGCCACGATCGTGGCGAGGTGCCACTGCTCCACACTTCGCGGAGGGCAGCCGCGACGCTGGTGTCCGCGGCCGTTGGCGTGAGGGCGTCGTTCCGAAACTGCCGCGGTGCCGTTGGATCCTCGACGACAAGCCCTGACTTGTGTATGGCTGCGCTCGGTGAACGCCGGACGCGGCCACGAGCACTGCATGATCTTCCAGACCAGACCGACCAGACCCGCTCCAGGGCAGACGTCGCGTCACGCGCCGGAATCCGATGCTTGTCGAGGAATTGTCGCCTATCTGATCGGCATTGGAACTAGCCAACCGCGCCCCGGAACGCGACAACCAGACACCGTCCCCATCACGGTCGCTCCGGAACGAGACAAACGAGACACCGTCCCCATCATCTGCGCCGGCGGCGCATCAGCCCGAGGACCGCAACGCTCATCGCGATCGGCGAGCCGGGGGTGCTCTGCGCACCGCAGCAGCCGCTGCGCCGGGGGCTGGGCTTGCTGCGCAGCGGCGCCGGCTTACCCTCGGCCGAGACGCCGCTCGGGGCTTCTGGGTCGACGGTGACGCTGCACGCGTCGTCGAGCGTGACGATCACCGGCGTCGCCGCCAGGGTGCCACCCGCCGCGACGGTCACGGCACACGCGTCGCCGTCGGGTTTGGCCGACACGGTCGCCTTGCCGCCGGTCGCCGGTGCATCGAGTACGACGTGGGTGATCGGCGCGCCGGGCTTGGCTTTGGGAGCCCGGTAGGCGAAGCCGGTGTTTGGTTTGTTCGGCCACACGACGACGGCGTCGCGCGTGCCCTCGATCCGCACGCCGGTCCAGCCGTCGCCGGACAGCGGGGCGTGGCGCGCGCTGCCGGTGGCGGCGGTCGCGTCGATCACGTGGATCGCACGCGGTGTCGGGCCGGCGATCTCGACGCGATAGTCGGTCACCGGGAACCGCGCGGCGTCGCAGTTGCCGCGCTTGGTGCCGTCCTTGAAGCAATCCTTGAGCGCGGTCCGGCCGACGGACGGCGCACGCCCGCCGCTGATCGCGACGCGGGCATCTTTGATCGTCGCCGTGCCGGTGCCCGCCGGGTCGATCGCGAGCTCGGCGGGGACCCGGAACCGCAGGTACATCTTGCGCGTGGCGTCGCCGGTGGTCGCCCGATCGATGACGACCAGCGAGGCATCGTGGCCGTCGGCGCTCGGCAGCAGCACGAAGTCGCGCAGCGCCTCGTCGATGTCTGACGTGCGGTCCTGAAACCGGTAGGCATCCGCGTAGTCGCAGCGCGCCGCGACGACCCCGCTCCGGGTCTTGGTGGCCCACACCCAGGCGATGGCCTGGCTCCACGCGCCCTGGCTCGGGACGTAGTTGGGCGGCAGGTGGGCCGAGACGACCGTCGGTGCGTTGCCGGTCAGCGTCGACAGCGACCCATACGGCGACGGGTCGACGATGAGATCGGCATCGCCGCGCGACAGCACGAAGTTGCCCGCGTTGGGGCTTCGGTGATCGAGGCCGTTGGTCTGCGCGCACGCGGCGACAAACCAGATCGCGTGGTCGTCCCACACCGTGCGGGTGAACAGCGTGCCGGTCGCGGGGGCCTGGTACCAGGTCGGCCACGCCTCGCGGGGGACGCGGACCGGCGGGTCACCGAGCGTCGCGAGCGCGTCGTAGAGCAGCCAGTCCTTGTCGACCAGCTTGAGCCGCGACAGCTCGCCCTTCGCCCACTTCTTGTCGTCGGGCTTGGCGTCGCCGATCGCGACCGCGGCGAGCACCAGGACCTGCGGATCCATGTACGCGTGCTCGTTGTCGAAGTCGCCGCCAGCCCACAGCCGATCGCCCGGCGTCAGGCCGTAGACATGACGGCGCAAAAGGCTCGACAGCCACGGCGTGACCCCGGCGACCGCGAGCCCGTGCGCCTTGCCGACCCGCGCGGCGAGCGCGTACTCGGCGACCGACAGCGGCCCGTACTGCCAGCCCTCGTTCCAGTCGCCGCCATCGAGCGCGCCGCCCGACGCCAGGGCCGCCGCCATGTCCTTGGCCCAGAGGCCGTCGGCCACGTGCTTCCACAGCGCCGGCCCCGACTCCTCGGCCGCTTCACCGCCCTGCGCGATCGAGATCAGCGTCGCCGCGAGCAGGTAACCGGCGTGGTAGTTCGTGCCCGGATCGCGCGGGTGGTACCCCTTGTCCTTGAACCAGCCGAGCCACGCCGCCCAGCGCTGGCGCGCGCGGGCGCGCAGCTGAGGTGTCAT
>Ga0307509_10000700_pt1 | contig 57172 bp, 64 predicted proteins | sample 10_EM_MG_FD_202245 | JGI IMG/M metagenome (GOLD analysis project Ga0307509, IMG submission 202245) | Populus trichocarpa ectomycorrhiza microbial communities from riparian zone in the Pacific Northwest, United States - 10_EM | ecosystem: Host-associated > Plants > Roots > Unclassified | place...
AAGCACGCAGGAAGACTCCAGGCCTTCTAGTACCTGTAAACCACTGGAAACGGACCCCCGACACCTGGAGAGCTCAACATGATTAGCCACGGCTCGGGCGGACTACCTTTGCTGACATTGGCTAAGTCAGGGCAGAAACAGACCAGAGAGGACTCCAAACATCTGTTTCTGCTGCCAACATAGATGAAAAGCTTTGTAGTGGTAACGGCAACTTACTCGCCGTAAAGTATCCACTACTACTCTCGCTGGCTGGAGAGGAAGGCCCTGATTCTCGTCCGGCGTCCGGTACCATCATATTTGCAAGCGGATCTCCAGAGCACGGAGCAGATGGGGAACGGGTTCTGCCAGGCGTACCAACTTGGGTCACCGGCGGTTCGGCGGGCTGCCCAACTCCTCATGCTAGCATTAAAAGATGCTCACCTGATGCTCTCACCTGCACCTACTCAACAGCTGTGGGGGCTAGATCGTGACTAGGGCTGAAAGCTAACAGAGGAGGGCTGATTGGCGGAATAAGCCGGTTGGTCGGTGGCTGGCTCGAATTAAACTCCCCATTGGATCTTTCCGGTTCTACCTCGACAGTAGAGTCAGTTGCGAGCATCAGGCGGGCAACCTTCCTGCGGGGTTCTCCAGGGTCACCCGGGCTGTTGAGTTTATCGAGCTCTGCCATAGCTGCCAGGTTACGTTTGCTGCTACTACTAACAGCCGTCAAGCTAGGTAACACTAACGCTTTCTTTCGATCAGTCTCTCTTCCTATTCGGCTAGGCTTTAAGGCATGAGTGTCCAAGTTACCAAGATGGGTAAAAGCTTCCTTAGTAGGAGGTGGTGAGAAGCCGGCATCAGAAACAGCATCAGAGTCTGATTCCAATTCGTCGACATCCGCCGAATGGCTGGGGTGCACCGCTCCAGTCCCCTGGGCCGTGCTCCTGTTTGGAGCTCGCCTTACAGCTGTAGCAGACGACTCAGCCTGGTTGCCGACTGACATATTGTCATTGTTGTCGTTGTTGTCGTTGTTGTCGTTGTCGTTGTCATCTCTGCCATCGCTATCCTGTGATCCATCAGGAGAGGTGTCTCTATTATGATGACTAGCAAAATCGAAACCAACCGGAGCAGGAGTCCCATGCTCTCCTTGTGTACGATGGCCATAGAAGAGCATATCCATTGGTTCGCTCTGCGCATTCATTGCCCACCACGTGCAGAGGTGAACATCAGTTGAGATTGAGATTATTTCAGCAAGGGGCAGGGGCTGCTCTGGATCCTCATGGAGTAAACCTGTGCCCTGTTTCGTCGCACCAACGATCGCACGATATCCGTGTCCACGTTCTAGGACACTGTCAATGCCATCACGCAGTTTCTGATGGGTGGGTTCGGTCATCTCGAATCAGTAAACATGTCCGCCGGCTTGCCACACGATCTTGTCAAGCCCGGCTGGGAGTGGGTCGGCTTGGCGGATCATGTATGCCCTATCTATGCAATGGCGGACTAGTGCGGACCGGCCCAAGCTGCAGGCGCCATATTAGCATTCTCTGTATTCATTCGGTGTACATATTTTGAGATGACTTACGATCATTTACAGCCGCAACAGGAGCGGCAGGACCGGCAGGACCGGCAACAGGTGCCCTCAATGAGTTCTCCAAATTGTTCTTATGTTTTTTCGCTATGTCCCTTAGCAAATAATCGAAGCACTCGGTAAACCGTTGACCTTGCCTCGTGTTAGTCTGCCAGAGTGGCGCCCTATGTGGGACGGGTGGGATGGTAAGAGCATGCGCTTGAATGGCCGCCCATTGGTTGGCCGTACTGCCAACAAAGCCCGGGATCCTTTCTTGCACCATCTTACGCTTCATAGCCTTCCGGAAGGTATCATACTCTGGGGAACAAGTGCAGGGGTTGGGGAAGCCAATGCCGAACTTACACCAGGCAATATCGCCATTGTTCTCATGGCCCGCCGTTCTTGGATAAACGAATCCAGCTTTAGATACGGCCATTGTGAGTGTCGAGGTGGGAGGGGGTTGATGGATCTGAAAGAGTTTTCCTTTTCTTTTTAAGATGGTTGTCCAGCAGGTGAAAAACGTCCGCTGGCAGATGCTCTTCGTTTTGGAGATGAAGGTACGAAAATGGAAATATAGCCGGCCTGGCGGACGATAAAGGGAGTTGTGCGGACAAAAAAGGGAGTTCTGCGGACAAAACAGGGTTCTGAGGACGATAAACCGCTGTAAGCAAAGTTAGTAGCTATAGAAACATAGACACTGAATTGAGCTGAGGATATACTAGTGATACTGCGGACGAGTGAGGGGTTGTGCGGGACTTTGTGAGTGCTAATAGGATGGGCGGGGATTGATGAAGAATGTGATTGTAGAGAGAGGATGGGGGGAGGGGGAGCTTATATAGTAGTCCGTATATGGACAATTTTAGTGGGGTTCGCAGGATTGTACCCTGTAAAAACTTGAATATCGATGATATCTTGAATCTTGAAAGTTCACGTGTTCTGCCCGATATCCTTCAGATAAGCTTTCAAGCCGCAACAGAGCCGCAGAGAAGCCGCAACCCGGAGCCAAGACCTTTCTGAACACAAACCTACGATCAGCAGAGGCGATCGCGTCAACCTCAAATACTGGCAGCTTGAACGTCCGCTCCCGTTTACTGATCTGTCATAAACATCTAGCTACGATCAGGTTGTTAGAGACTATCACGTCAACCGAGAATAGTGGCAGCTTGAACGTCCGCACCCGTCTGCTTATCCGTCATAAACATCTACCCACGATTAGGTTATCAGACGATCGCGTCAACCTAGAATACTGGCAGCTTGAACGTCCGCACCTGTCCGCTGATCCGTCACCATCCTAGTGAACAAACTTGAAGGTGCCTCCTAATTTGAACTCTTGAATATCTGCCACTGATGTTGAAAGACCAAACCAGCCGCAGCCCGTCTCAGCTCATTAGTGCTCCTCCAGACCACTTGTAAGAGAAACACCACACACGATAGCCTCACTCTCAACAAAGTGCCCTTATTGCAGGCGACGCTATCAACAGGCCACTGCATACGAAAAGCACCTTGAAACAATGCATCATGATATTCTTTTATCCCTCCGTGCAATTGTGGACACTACCTTACCCGGGCTCAGGGCGTTCGCGCTCGGTGAAAACAGTGATCAGGGCGAGTCGGACTACAAATCCGATCCGATGCTGGAGATTGCAGATTGCTACGCAGCAAGTAATGACCCTGGTGATATGCAACACGATTCAGACGAGGAGGACCTTTCCCAGCAGCCGGACTGCGGGCGCCCATCCAGTCAAGAAACTATTCCAGGTGCGGCAGAGTACTCGGCGATATTGCTGGCTATACGGAACTGAATGAGTCCATGAAAGATGACTCATGGAACCCTTTCTCCTCAGAAGCCGACTTTAATTTTGCGATCTGGTTAGTCTGGAGCAAGGTATCCAAGTCCCAAATTGACGCGTACTTTGCAGAAGGTTTGGGTGGCATGGATGCCCGGTTATTCTGGTCTGCATATACTTTGCAGCAGCACCTAGATGTACTGGACCCGTTTGGTGAATATCTGACGTGGACGGAAGCCGTGATTGGTGATGGTCAATATACAACTACTTTTTATTATAGGAACGCCCTCGACTGCGTCCGCTACCTGGTCCGCCAGGTCACATATAGATGCGATATGGTCTACGCACCTATCCGGGAATACGATTCTAGTGGAGAGCGATTATACTCTGAGATGCATACGGCGGACTGGTGGTGGGATACACAGGTATGAAATAGGTTCTGACAGGCTTTAAGTGGTCCGCGTTTCCCATGCTAATCTCTCATTTTGTTCTATATTAGCAAACTCTTCCACCCAGGTCAACCGTCGTACCCATTATCAGATTGTCAGACCAGACTCAGCTTACCAATTTCTCAGGAGATAAGAAAGCCTGGCCGGTATACGTGACGATCGGCAATATCCTTTCGCGGACTAGAAACAGCTGTGCCTCCAAAGTTAACAGGTGATTCAGGCCGCACGGACGAAGCTCAGAGGAAGATCAACGCCGATGCTCTACGGGCTGTCTTCGATCTTGTCCTTGCACCATTACAGGAGGTTGTCCAACAAGGCACAGTGATGGATTGTGCAGATGGCAAAACATGCCTGTGTTTTCCCATTTTTTCAGCCTGGATTGCGGATCATGTGGAACATGCAGCTTTGCATGGAATAGGTAGCAAGTCGTGCCCAAAGTGTGAGGTTCCATCCAAGGAGCTTGGTGGGAATCCGCGGAAGATATATGTGGCCCGCGACTATACTTTATATTGGGAAAAAGCACGGGAGCAAGAGTCTGGAGAGGGTAGCATCGCAGAATACTTTCAGCAGGTGGCCGTGAAAATAGGCCGCAATGTATTCACTGAACTCTACCAAGTAAACCTGGCGGACCTACATAAGCCGAACCTCTTACACAACATTTATCTCGGCCTATTCAAACATATGATGGAATGGGTGGAAGGGTTCCTGAAAAAGCATAAACGGCAGCAGGCGTTCGACAATGCCTAGAAAGAAATTCCGCCTTATCCCGGATTCAGTGTACCAAAAAGGGCCTATTGTGAAGTTACACAATGGCAGGGAAAGGAAATGCGCAACCTCGGTCGATGCATTTCAGCAGTATTGGCGTTCGCATTGCGAAATCCGAACAGTTCTCAGCATCACCATTTCAACATGGCCTTGAAGTGTGTTGGTGCGCTGGTTGATTTCTCCCTAATGACTCAATATCGCAGTCATACACCGGATACACTTGCCTATATGGAAAGGTACCTGCAGACATTTCACCAGACGAAGCACATTTTTCTTGAGTTCCGCACTTCAAAGTCTACACGCGCGGAGGTAAATCGTCAGGACCGGGAGTAAAGTAGATTAATGGCGAATCAGATTGCTCAAGCAGCCCACGATATCTCTGCTGCCCAACACCGTCGGCAGGCGGATCAAAACAGGCTTCAGAGGGTTAACGGCGGGCAGATTTGATCCAGCGAGAAAACCACTTCAACTTCATCAAGATGCACTACCTTAGTCACTTTGTCTCCCACGTGCGACCTTTTGGGTCTATTTTGATGTATTCTACTGCGATGGGCGAGTTGGCACATAAGGAACAAATTAAAGAGGGATACCGCAGGTCAAACAAGAATAACGCTGCCCGACAGATCTTGTCGTACTATGGCCGCAAGCACGCCCTGGGAATAAGGTTGCAGACCATAGAAGCACTTTCAAAAGCCGAGAATGCGTTCGTAATGGGAAATGGCTGGATGGAGGCACCGGCCTCAAGCCGGAGTGCGCCTCGGCGAGTTCGCAAAGGCCGCATGATGGAGAACATCGGCACTCTGACCGACCTATGCAGAGCCCTCAACATCGATTATTCCGACATGATTGAGGAGATGCTACGTTTTATCAGGCAGCTAATAGCTGATGACCAGCGGCTGCCTTCTGACCGCACGGAATTGGGATCACTTCCCGTAGAGCAATTTACACACCTTGAAATTCCGGTTTCAGACTTTCAGGAAGCTGACGTTTTCCAGATCCACCGCACCCACTGCACCAGAACAAATGCCTTCCGCAATGGCGATCCTAGAAACGATTGGATATGGGTCCAGGCTGGCGGAGAGGAAGGTTATAGGGATCTGCGAGGGCCGGGAGAACCACGATTGTTAGCACTCTTTAATATAAGAAACGTCCTGAGCGGGGCCGGAGATGTCCATCGCCTGGCATTGGTACCCATACTCCATCCCGTCGGCTCTGGTATATTTCACCGTGGGAGCAGACATATTCGAGTCAGCAAGGGGCCCAATGGTCGAGATATGCGAATAGTCGGTATAGGGGCAGTCATCGGGCAGGCGCATGTAATTACCACCAGGGAGAGGCAATGGCTAGTGATTCACAGGAGAGATCTGCGGACATTTAATGAGATATATTAAGTTATTCTACAGGATTGCGTATTCGGCCGCATGAGTATAACTTGGTTAATCGGCGGACGTTTGAGGATTGGTCCGAGGTCGAAGTAAAGCCAGACCCTCCGCACCCTTATACGTCCGCCCGACCGCCTTTGTGTATCCTCCCTTATACAGCGGACATTCTCCCTTCTGTTTCTCCTCCACACCCATTTCGTCCGCTGGACGTTCTACCCTTCCTCCGGACGTTCTACCTTCCTCTGCCTGACACCTTCCCAACCTTCTGAGCCTTCATTTCGGTGATACCACCTTAAGGGTCTGGCTTCAATTCGGCCGCCCGAGTAGTAGTGTAGTGAATTGCTCTATAGAGTGAATCTGCGGACATTTAATGAAATATATTGAACTGTTCTATATGTAATTTGGACTAGTAGATAATACTACGGTAGTGAAAAGAAATAGAATGACGATCATGATACCTCTATGAGTGGTGCGCCGGTAGGAAAAGATAAAAGTGGCTCAAGGGGATCCGCGTCGAAAGGAGCCGGACGATTTCAGATCCCACGGGGCGGATTTAGGTCGCCAGAGGGAGAAGGTAGGGGGCAGGTGGTCCGGGTGCTGGGAATTGGGGATGGGGACGCCGGATGCCGTCAGACGAGAGCAGTAGAAGAGGGGAAGGATGAGGGGAGTGTCGGCACGGAGGGCGGCCGCAACAAGTGCGCTGGGTGCATGGGAGGGGGGATAAGGGCGTTGGGAGGCACCAGGCGCATGGGATGAGAAAAAAAGTCCGGCGGATCGTCAGGGCGCACGAGACGCATAGGGCGGACGCAATCCGTCCAGACGCAGGTTCCGTTCACAGGACGTAAATCGTTTTTTTGCTGATGTATAGTCGTTAGACATGGATCTGAGACTTGATTTTTTGATTTTTTGATTTTTTCTTTTGTTGAAAAGTTTTTTCTTGTTTAGCACACTATGTGGGATTAGGGGGAGTGATGGTATTGGTATCCAAGTAGTAGAGCACTGCTATAGGAGCAGAGATACCGCAGGCTGATAGGCAGGCAGGCATGTATGGAGGAACTCAGAAGTGTGGAGAGGTGACCGTTCTACTAGGGCAAGCACAGATGATGAGACCATATCCAGAGATATATGGGTATAGTTCCAGCCGTCCATACTATCAACTCAATATTTTGCAACTGGGGATGCCTGGGCATTAAGCTACAAATCAAAAAAGTGAATACTAGTTCAATTCTCCAACTGTTCACAGTAATTTTCAATATGTTCAAGCCACAATATTTGAATTATGATATGATATGATATCAAATAATAATACAGGATTGATTAATGCTATTATACATCAGGTATCTGAGACACGCCGATGAGATTTATATTTGGTTGAGACAATTGATTTGTATATTCCTGATCCATAAATTGCTCCTGTCTCATAGGGTTCCATAATTCGCTTTACACGATTTGAATACTTCCAGATCAATTCGTTTGGTATTTGTACCCATGTCTCAGGCACCAACCTTTTAAGTGAAGGAAAGGAATACTTGCAGTTAGCACGGGTATACCTCTTGGCAGCTTCCCAAAAGTACTCGATAAAATTCAACTCACAGTGGAAGGGTGGATAGAAGAGGACCAGGTGCCCTGCAGCTTGAATAGCGTCCTGCTACTCTCCCTTTTATGCTTGCAAGTCAGGCTGTGAAGCAAGCAAGGCCCGAGCACAACAACCACCACCTTTAAGGCACTGTGAGTTTGATTGAAACTTGCCTGAGGAGGATTTAATAGTGCATTGAGTTCGAAATCATGGTCCGGTTGTTGGCCATAAACCACCTTCCGTCAAGACACTTCTCAGACCTTTTGGAATTCCATTTTCTGTAATCATTAATTGATACCAGCCACCATTTGCATGTTGTGCATCCTGAATAAAGGTACTTCTCATTGGCTTTGCATTCTTTCCACCATCTTTCATGTTCATTTTTACATACTCTGAGTGCATCCTTGGCATACTTGCTGTGATTTCTCGCATTGTCAAACATGAATAATGCTTGACAGCCTGGAAACTCAGCCTCATAAGTCGGAATTGCCTTTGTTGTGATCTAGTTTAGCAACTTGGCTCCATCCCACCAAACATCACCACCACACTTAAGGATCTCACAAGCACTACCTCCTCCAAGCCGGGCAACTGGTGTTAGGAGCTCAGACATGTGCAATTCTTGCCCACTCCCTTTCTTCTGAATCGGATTATGTTTCTCCTGAGTCCAAATAAACCTTTGGCCATCGTTGGCATTAAACGTACACTCATCATGTGTTACTATGATAACTGCCAGCTCTTCTCCATTAAGAACTTGTATTGTTGGCTGAGGTTCTAGTTCATGATCCCAAACTATTAACCGGGTAGAAAGGGATCTCATAGTTAGTAAGAAGACCTCCATCTGATAGGCAATCACATCCTCATGCTCATGACCATCGCGGTTTACACCTTTGCTCACCTCTATCCCCTGGAAGCCTAGTTTGGAAAGCCATTGATGGCTGGTACAAGTGGAGATAGCCTTCTTGATATGTTGAATATTTCTCCCACCAACTGGGCTAATAACCAGGTCCTCAGCTTCAGTCCAGGACTGGTTAATAACTTGTACCATTTTATATGAGTCAACATCTTTTAATATTAGTATATCTTATTATTAATCTAATAAAATCAGATCAAATAGAGGTTTGCATTAAGAATAACTTACTTTGACCAGCGTGAGAAATATATTCCCGTACAGCCAATAAGACATTCTCATCATTTAACATGCAAAACACTTTTTGGTGCTGTCCTTGTATTCCTGGTGCTATTCTGCGATACCACACCCACAATACCTCATCTCTCACCATTCGCCACTTGATACGTAAACCTGACTGGTTCCCTTCAACTCCCTACCTTGCCAAAGTTGTTCTTAAGCTTAGAAGAGCTATTCCTGGCCGTGACAAAGCCTGCTTCTCCTGGAAAGCTTGCAGTTTCAGCAAGCAGAATACAAGATAGTGCTGCTGGAAACAGGCGCCACTAAGGGCTTATTTCCTCGAACAGGAACGTGGAAAGAGAAGGTTTTTGATATCCTTAACAGCCTTTTGTAAAATAGCGAGCCTGTCAGTAGAGGCGATGTTGCGGTGACCAACCTGGTGGGGCCATTGGTGTGCAGTTTGGGACAAGAGTTCAGAATTAGAATTGTCACTAGACTGTTTAGTATATTCTTGGATTGAGACAGGTGAAGAATCTTGAGAAGCAGGTCCCGCACCAGGCTCAATATTGGGAGAGAGGATAATCGATTGAAGTTGGAGATGATAATAGGCACGCTTGCGTACTCACCATTGCTGGGAACATAAGGTAGTGGGATTAATAGCTGGAGGAAAATTGCATTGTTCAATAGATGTCTGAATGCCAGAATGATTCTGAGACTGTTCCTAGAACTCTGTTACCACTTATATAGAGAGAATTATAATATATGAAGGGGGTTGATTAGAGAAACATACTGCTTAGAGTCTGGCTCGACGTGCACGACTACGGAGAGTCAATTCTGAGGGGTTATCTGATAGAGGTCTTCCGCGTTTCCGTTGTGGTGTCACATTTGCTGAATAGTGCTCACTGTTGATAAAGGAAGAATAATAAACAAGTTCTCAAATAATACGTTATGATGAAGGTTATAATGTACCTATGATATTTTGAATAAAAGTAAAATATGTAAAAAATTCCTTTGTTTTGAGACTTGTAAGCTTGCAGATAAATTGGTATTTATTTTCTTAGAGCTCAAGTTCACCTCCCATATCTACAATATATTTTCATTTAGAAAAATTATAGTGGCTTGACAATAACTTTAAAAACTATGAACTTGAGAAGAGTTGAACCTATGTACATAATTTGGGATGCCAAGGCGTCCCCCGTTGCAAAATATTTAGTTGACAATATAGACGGCCGGAACCATATCACATATAGAGAGAGCAGAGTTTTCCCTACTAGAGGGAACCGTAGCTAGCAACCTCCATAGACAACGCAACTCAATACAACTCCAACATCTCCTCCGTTCAACACATTCCTAACGAATCGTGCAACTACCTCCATCAGGATTAACCTCTTCCCGCTCTAAAAGCAGTTTCAGTATCCCCTCATTCCCTTGTTCGGCCGCGTGTGAGACTGGTGTTCTGCCATGATTATCTCGCGATTCAGGACCAACCTTATCCCATTCCAGAAGAAACTTAAAAATTCCCTCGAACTCGCCTTCGGCCGCGTGAGAGAGTAGTGTTCGGCCGTCATAGTTTCGCCATTCAGGACTAACCTCTCCCCATTCTAGCAGCAGCCTAGCAGCCACCTCACATCCGGAAGTTGCAGCCCAAAAGAGCGGTGTCAGGCCAGAATCATCACACAATTTAGGATTGACCTCTTTCTGTTGGGGAAGAAGCTTGACCACCCGCCTCCATCTCCTTCAGCCGCGTAGGAGAGCGGTGTTCGGCCATTATTGTCTAGTGATTCGGGATCGACCTCATCCCGCTCTAGAAGCAGCTTGACTATCCCCTCACTCTCCGCTCTGGCCCCGTAGGAGAGTGGTGTTCGGCCGTCATCATCTCGTGAATCAGGGTCGACCTGGTCCCGCTCTAGAAGTAGCTTCACTACTCCCTCCTGTCCATACTGCACTGCCCAAGAAAGAGATGTCTGGCCATTCCCAGTGTCTCTCGTGTTGGGGTTGGCCCCCGCCTTTTTCCAACAGTAGCCTTATTATCCCTTCAGACCCATTCTTAGAAGCCCAGATCAGCGGCGTACGACCCACGAAGTCAGCCTTATCAACATCCCAGGCTTTCATATCCAATAATGACTCAGCAATTTCAGCAGTACCCAGAAATGCCACGTAGTGTAACCCTGTAAATCCCTTAGGGACCCCTGCCGGCCTCCATCTCAGTTCATCAACGTGGGGACGTAAAAGAAGCTTCGCTGAGATATGACTATCAAAGTCGTCTAGGAGCTGAAGGGCAAGTGATTTCACGCATCCGGTGGTCTCGTTTCTCGTGTAGTATCCCCAGCAGCTAGAAGCGTGTTCGAGGAAGGGGTAATTTTGTGGGGCATCCTCCAAAACAGGTGAAAGTTCCCTAATACAGTCAAAGTTAAGGTAGGTCAGGCCATCACCGCATAGGGGCTCTGAAACATTTCAGAGCGACTATTGAGATATTCCTGAAGTGTGAAGTGCACCAAGCGGACTGCCGATTCCGCTTTATCAACGGTAACAAGTCCAAGACAGGAGGCCAGCAGAGATTGGATCGAGGGAACGCCGTCAGGGCCAGGACCAGCAGACCCAACCCGCACGCCTAGGGCCTGACAGAGCTCGTCTGCGCTCATCGGTCGCTCCGACTTAGAGATCCACATTAAAGCCGCCATCGCGAGTCTTGACTTGCCCTCGCTTTGCGCAATTCTTTCTAACGTCACACCATAGACCTCACCCAAACCGCAGCCATTGGTCATCCGCTCGAGCTGCTCGCGCCTTCGGTAGATTGTTGTCTCATCCAATATTGCCGTGATGTTCAGGGAGACCAGCAGAAATCTAAGTGCCACTATTAGCGAACGCACAAGACTAGGGCAGAAAATTGCGGCTACATACACATCAGAAATGGTTTCCGAAACCCGTTCCATAATTTCCGCCCGAAGGCCGGGGTTCATCGCTCCAGGGAGGGAATCGTCGTCCAACATCATCTCCACATACCTCACAATGTCTTCTCTCGTTGGCTTTATCTGTAGAAACTGCGCAGCTCCTGGGAAATATTTGTTAATTTCGGCCCCAGTGTGCGGTCGGCCTGTAAAGAAAAAACGGATCGCCGGAAGCAACTGGGAAATAGTATGCAATGAACGTAGGAGTTGGGGTAGATGTTTCTCCAGGAGCTCATCCAAGGCGTCGATACAGATGAAAGCCCGGTCCAATGGCGCAAGGGCGGCCTTTAGGAGCTCAAGCGCCTCAGGAACCCGGAGACCCCGACCCACAACTTGACCCTTTGCTTTCTGGAATGCCGAGTTGATCTCGACAGGGATCGAGCCCAGCCCACGCACGATTTGCTTGGTGAGGGCACCCAACACGTTCTCCGGAGTTTGCATCTTTTGGCTCTGAAAGTCACAGTAAAAACATGCCACCGCAATTTTCCGATCGCCGACTTGGTCGCATAACTTATCAATCACTAGGGAACTAATTCCGTCAATTAGCATTTGCCTATACATTGTACCTAGGGTTACTGAGGCGCCCCTCCTACCTGAGATATGTTTTCCCGGCCCCAGGGGCACCTGAGCAAAAGAGAGTGCCACTGCTAGACCCATCGTCGCCATCACGCCAATTGATAAAATCGTCTTTTTGCAAAAACCAATCCCCTAAACCATCCAGCCGGCGGGTGCGCACATCCTGGTGGCGCAAGCGAGGTTCTAGCGGCGATAACCACTCTAAGATCTGAGGATTTTCATCCACATATGCGATGTTGTAATTGGTGTTGTAGCTATTGGCCACGTTAAAACTATTTTTGTGGCCCGCGCCAGTATTAGCGGGTTCGAGATGGGTTGACGGATTCATGTCGTCTGATGCCGGGGGTGGTAGAGGGGTGGTGAAGGTTGAAGGGCGGACTTTATGAATAGAAGATCTTAGAGTTGAGGAAAGGGGGGTCATATTGTGCCGTACCGTATTATCATACACTCCCACATATGTACCTGAAGACATGTATCCTGGTTCAGCTGTCAAATAATTCACGCCTTTGTGATACTCGCCAACGATTGGATGAATTCAGCCTCATCGCCCACACCTAAAAACTTTCACACAGCACCTCTAAGTTAAGCGAGTGCTGAGCCTCTCATCGTGGAGCAGCTCTCACAATGTGTAACTTAAGCCCTTTCAGCATGATACTGTACCATGCTCTCGCGGAAACCAACTAACCGAGAAATACAGCCTTCGGAAAAAAAAAAAAAAAAAGGGAAAATGTTGAAAGAGCGCCCGGGGTTCTAATTGCAGCGCTCGGTGTGCTTAAGCAATTAAGCAACGGAACCGAGATTTTAGAATTTCAACTCTTCCCGCACAACGAGCATCAGACACAACGAGCTCGCAAAACGCTCTAATCCACGGCTTAAAACCACTCAACCCAGGAAACACGAGCTTATTCATGGTGAATCCCCGCCACACCGGGGGCTCGCATCGCAGGGAACCATGGTGAGACGTTTCCATACCCCCCGATTCCCTTCACCGCACGGTGCACCGCCGACAAACTAAAACCTTTGCACAGAATCGCCTTGCCTTTATTTAGCCTTAAAACTGTGAAGAAAAATTAAAGATAAAATCAAAAACAAGCGGAATAAAAGTTGTGATTTTTATATCATTATTTGTTCACCAGCAGAAAGAGTTTCGTCGTATGGGTCTGTTCTTGGTTAAAAAGTGGTCTGTTTGCAATGGTTTGCTGTGCGAAGAATCCCGAGAAAATTGTCAAACGACTTCCCTGTCACTCAGCCCATCTCAAAGAATTCTAGAGAAATTTTAGAAAAGCCAACAGGCCTTGAGCCTTTCTTCCCATTTTTCACGTGATATTTTTGCAATATCTTTACATTGTTTGAGGAATAAAAAGACAAGGAAACCATTAGTAAATATTTTGTCGTTCCCTGCTCTGTGAAACCCTTCGGTGGTATTATTTTTTTTACCAAGAACGGTATCATAAGGACACCCCTCCTATTTTCCACGGTGAGTTATTTGAAAGGGTTTCTCTAACAAAATAACGAATGCTAGCTGGTGAGGTTCACTAATCGCCTCCCCAAGCTTTACCCTTCCATGAAAAGGCTATTCCTTCTTGTGGCGCTTTGTCTCGGTTTGCGCGGGCGAACGGCTCGGTCACCTCGCCAGTACGGTAATTTACACGGATGTGTTGCGCGCGGGAAACATCCCATGCGACGGTCGAGATAGACTTTGCTGGCCCGGGCATACCGTACCACAGTCGATCGTCCCATGAAATTTCCCTAACGACAAATAGCCTATACTGTACCTTTGGCGTGGGATGGCACCCCCCACATGGCGAACCAAAAATCCTTGACTCTTTGTCTACGAGTATGGGATTGGTTGCTCGGTAGGCAGGTAAGCAATCGCAGAAGGGAAGCTGACATGCTGAACTCTTGTGAATCCCATTCGGGGGTCAGGGGCGCCGCTTGTGCGTTGTTGGCAGGTGGAGTGAGGATTGTGCATTTCGGTCCACCAGCGCGGTAATTAACGGGCATGGAATTATTACTATTACTGAAATTTAATCGCCTCAGTTGACGGCTTGTTTGTGGCTGGTTTGTGATCCGGTGAGGAAGCTTGCTGCGGCTAAGTTAACTCTGCTGGGAAGCGGCCTCTCAACCGAGAGGACAACCAGTGCAAAGTGAGACAGGGCTCTCTGATGCGGGTAATCTCTTGGCGTGCAGGACAGGGGTATGCAGTCCCTCTCCAGGCTGGGAGAACGTGGGACGAGATGGGGGGTTGATTAGTCATTCGCACTGGTGACCCAAGATGGTACCCCCCTGCTGCCCTGGGCAACGCTGTCATCAAACGATCTGACCTCGTCCGCTGCATGGTCAATTTTACCGATGATGCAATGGAACTGAAGATGCAACACTGAGCTATCCTTTGGTAAGGAATACCTGTAGTAGACAGCGAGCAATGCACTGAAAAACCTGATGACTGTTAGCTGCGGGTTCGTTGTCTCTCCCGCCATCCTAAAACTGTCTTGTCGTAAAAAGTTGAATGGAGCCTGTGCTGTGACGTTAGGCTTTCCTTTCTCGGCAAGGTCTAGCAATTTAATTTTCACATTTTCTTCTTCCATTATCCCGAAAGGGGGAAAGTGGCTATGCTTTCACTTCTTTCTCACCGCAGGGCACACGACACGATTCAGTGTTCAAGTTTCTACCCTAACTTCCGCCCTGATACCGTGAATTCTGTGTGCCCGCCGCCATACTTCTTAGGGTAGCCACCATTCCTCTCAAGGGCCGATCCCCTCGCGAATTCGCCTTTCCGGGGATAGTAGCTACTATACCGTACGGGGAATAGTGGACGATCGAGTTTGTGCAGAATTTACGGTTTAATATTTTACGGTTTAAGAGTTAACTCGCTCGTGATTATGATTCCCCTTTCCACCAATCGGCAACAACCCACACACCCCTGAAGATTGGGTGGAAAAAAAAGAAAAAAAGAAAAAACTTCCTTGTTCCAAGCAGGGCTGATTCTCACCCCCCCGCAGTGCGCACTTGGCAACAACCGGATCCTGGTTAAGGCCCACTCAAAACAATCCCATTATCCCCTTAAGGCCCCATTCTGTGTGTGTAACCTTGCCTATCTCGGGTGGGCTGTGCAGATCTAATCTCACCTTAAGGCCCAGGAGACAACCTTTTAAACCCCTCGAGTCCCCGATAAAATTGTCCCGGCAAACCTTCGCTCCCTTTTCCTCTCCACCGAATATATTCCATACTACTTTAATACCCGTTCACGATATACTTCTGGGGGTTGGTAGATAGCAATCGACCGACTCCCTTTCCACGGATCTACCGTTTTTTGGTTTGTTGCTTCGGTGCTGTGTTCGAGTCGATGGTGTTGCTAATCCACAGGTAATGAGTAGGTACTTTACCTAAACATGGAGTTCCCGACACCCAGACGCTCTCTCCTAATAGGTTGGCAATATGACAAGCTTGCCACCCTTGCCGCTTTCCAGCAGACTTCTCACCAAGACGATGCAAAAATGACTGAATCCCTTGCACGGACCCTCCGCAGACAAAGGCACAACTTGGCCGAATCGCAGCGGCGCGCTCGTATTAATGCCAGATTTCTCGGACTCCAACCACCGAGCGAGGAAATTTCTTCCGAGATAGTGGAGAGCGCTCCACCGTGCGCGACATCTCGATGGGCCCGGATGTCCGGATGTTCACAGAGGTCGAGTGATAACCATAGGTTCAGGGATGACTATGGGTCGAGTAGCGATTGTGTGCTGGGTGGTGGCCCTTATGCACCATTTGTTGGGAGGCGATATGCTCCTGGGTTGGAGAGGAATGCCGAAGAGGAAAAGGTGGAAAGCCCCAATCGCTTGTACCGCCGCTCTTTACCCCGCCTGTCACCCAACTCCGATAACCGTACCGCTCCGCAGTACACTGACAAGCCATACTCCGACTATAAGCCGTACTCCGACTATAAGCCGTACTCCGACTATAAGTCGTACTCAGACTACAAGCCAGAATACAAGTCGTATACCACCATTCCATACAAGCCATACATGCCCAGCTTCGCTGTTTCCGGGAACAATCAAAGAAATCGACAGCCCGTTACACAAGCTACCCTATTCCAACCAGAGACCATTACGCTGTCACCAACTCCCCCTACGCTAATCGCGCTACTTGATGCAAATTATACACTACTACCAGCGTGCAATCGTCTGGATAACACGAAATCTTGGAGCAATCACATCCCCGAAACAGCAACCCAGAGCCCTCCTGAGGAATACTGCGATATTTCTCAGCATCAAAATCTAAATCTACGCCCACACCCAGACCAGCCGGTCCACCCACTACGCCGTCTCCTTTCTCTACTGGAAGCTAATTTACAGCAGCAGAAATATCATCAACTACAACATCAACACCACCAGCAACAGCACCAGCAGCAGCAGCAACAGCAACAGCAGCAACAGCAACAGCAACAACGGATATCCGAAGGGCTGGGCACGGAATATTCTCAAGAGTATCAAGTGCAACTCCAAATCACTACCCTACTTCAAGCACTCCACACTCTCGCGCTACTAGCCCTCGATTATCAATACCTCTCAACCCAACTATACACATCGCCAAACGTATACCAAACCTCCTTGCAATGGAGTTCTTCTCCGACAGCCCCTTCTTCGATGAGGCCGCAGCCGGTCTAATCCCAACTTCACATCAACTACAACAATATGTCCCCCACCCCTACAACCCGTGTACCGAAGACTCTCTGCTACCACCGTTATTACCGCCATCATCACTTACTCCCGTTACCAGCCCCGGAACGCCCTTTTTTGACGACTTCGAAGACATTGACACCACTACCGTTGACCCCAAAGATCTGATGGAATTCTTCCCAAACTCGCTATTTACATATCCGATCCTCCCAACCCTGCCACCGTCGCCACCACACTCCATACCTTCAACCTCCTCCCGCCTATCCTCAACCCCCACACCCCCCACCTCACCCCCGCTGACAACTCCCAAACCCCGCCGTCAACGCAAACCCAGGAATGACATAACCTATGGCTGCACGAGCCCCACTTGTACCCTCCCCTTCCACACCCCTCCTGTTCCCTCGCTAAACCACCACCACCACATCGCCGACGACCCGATGCACAAGAAACGCCTGTGCTGCCGATTCCCGGAATGCGATGTATGTCCGGGCTTCGTTACGCGCAAGGATCGGGACAGACACGAGATTTCCAAACACAAACCCGGACACAGGTTCTCCTGCTCTGTGTGCGGATTGGAAATGGCTAGGCTCGATAACATGAGGGTGCACGTGCGTGGTACTCACCCCGGGCTTACAGAGGAAGGGGTGAGCAGCAAGATCAGTAAGAAGAGGGTGAGGTAAAACGGCGGATTGTGGCAATTGCTTGCGGAGGTGGGAGTAGAGTGGGTGGTGCTTTTTTTTTTTTGTGATTGTTTTTTTGTGATTGTTTTTTTGTGATTGTTTTTTTGTGATGGTTTGATTTTGAGCGCTTTGTTTTTGTCTTGTTTTTGGTAAATGCGGTTCGTTTGTATGAGATTTGCTCTAGCAATTTCTTCTCCGCTTATGTATAGGTTACGTTAGTTTAGGCTTCGTGTCTATTAGTACCGTATACGACTCGAATGATATGGTTATTTTATCATCAAACCCGGGGGAGAGGAGAGGAAACACCGGTACCCCATTTCCCGAAAAAAACTGATTTCAACCTATTGTAATGCCCAATCTAGTATGGAAGATAACCCTACCCCCGGCAAGCCGGAATTCCTATCGCAATTGCATTGCCTCCAGAAAAACAGCGCATCTTGGAAATCTCGTATGACACGGGAAGGAAATAAGGCACCGCCATCATCACCATCAACTAAATTGTTATGGGGTTGTACATTTCAAGAAAAAACATTCATAACCGGAATTATTAATGCAGACAGCCGGCAGTCTAACCTCCTGACGCGGCTGGTGGCATATTCATAAGTTACATTCCCCCGGACCTAACGAATTGACCAACTTGCCAGCAGTAAGTTACGGTACTAAATGCCACGATAGTAACATCTCCTCCTCTCCTCTGCTCACCTCTTATCTTCACTTATAAATCTTAGCCTTGCGCTTCCCCACGATTTCGTCCTGTGGCTAGGTGTCAATCGGCAGGTTTAGCTTAGTAGGGTACTGGGTATGCGGAATTGACAGCAGTCGACGGCTTGGCAGGGCGTAACCGGAGGTATAAGGCACTTCTTCCTCCAATCGTGGTTGTGATGGTTGCTAGGTAGGGTAGTCGGATGGGTTTGTGTATAGCAAACGCGAGTGAGAGCATGATGTATCACTCGACTGATAAAGAAACCCATTTCGAGGGTTGGACTGTTCTTTTTCTTTTCTTTCTGTCCTTCGATTCTTTTGCTAATGGCATATGGGTCCGGCGCCCACAGCGCCGGTATATCTCCGGACAATCATTTAACCTAACTTGCCCGATTCTGGTCACCGCCTCTTCCTCTTATCGCCGAATTTCCCGAGGCCTGGCAGTGAATTTACCAAGCTAGCGACACAATTCTTGGAAGAAAAAAAGTAGAGGGAGGTACAATGGTCCAACGTGCCCGATTTTTTTCTGCACATATTCCTACTGGTGATGGGTGCTATAGTCGTGGGATTCGATTCGGGGTGGGGTCGGGGATGGGGAAGGAGGACGTTCCTAGCGACTTCCGGGCGGTGAAAGTTTTCGTTTATGTCACTGTAAATCTCTTCAACCGATTAGATAATCCCGGATCAAGTGTGAGCCGATCTTCAATCCCCGCCACTTTGCCTTTCAAGATCTTCGGGTGTGTGTGTGTAGGGCGGTGGGGGACGTTGCCGCTTGAGAAGCTCTAGCTTGCGAACCTTGGGCGGGACTGGGGTTCCCTAAGTTAGAAAATGATATGAGAAATTTATGGAGAGCGACCGTTCCCCCATACCTTGCGACCTCATTAGCCTTCTCAACTCCTTGAAACTACCCAATCTTTCCAGAGGCTTGAAGATTACCTGACAGAGCATTTCTCCTTGCGAGATGACAGACTCACCGAGACGGGTTGTTCAGATCTGCTGGAATTACGGCTTCGGATTGATCGGATGTAGCTCCCCTCTCAATCGGCTGTTTTTGAGTTCGAAAGCGCCTTGGCAGATGGTGGTCAGCTAGCTAGTCATTCAAGTACCATCCATTGGGCTAACCTTTAGTTGTCTTTCAGCATCCACAGGTCTTGACCACTCACTCGACCCTCCCACCGGGATTCAGCTCGCGATTTGGCCTCCAGATCTTCCGACTTCGCATCCTGCACAAAATCCCCCCTCCCACTCCGATTTATGAAGGTGGACGTGATGCAGAGCTGCGAATCGGAACCTACAAGAGTTAGGACAGCACTCAACAGGACTAAGTGCAATACTCACTCAGTTCCCTCCTCAGATCGATGGCGCACCTCCTTGGGTTACCTAACTATTCACATTTAGTATCCTAAAATAGGTAGAGGGCCAAAGGGAGAGTTTAACATGCACAGGCCAGAGCCTACGGTTATCATTCGAATCTTGTCAACTTGGAAGGTTAAATCTTTAAACTCCTTCAACCTGTGCTATACTTTGCATCCCTTTGAATCTTTTGGGTCAGAGTTTTCACTTACTAGCCCTATAAAAATCTCTTTCAAACATTCATTGTCCGAAAGTTGAGCCCCGCGGAAAACGGGCAAGGGGGAAAGCAAACATTCTTGGCCGAGCGGGAGTTCGCATTGGTGTGGTGCTCCACCTAGTATACCGTAGGGCGTTGCTCTCCGAAACCCCTGACATTGAATATTCGTGAACCTTGATGGGTATCACAGGTACGGGACTCAGAAGGGCACAAGATTAAGCGGTTGTATGGCTCGTTTGCTCACTCGCGGCTCGGAAGGGGTTTGGACGTAACATCTCTTGCTGCGGGCGGGCAGTATTATACCTCGTTTAAATCACCTGCTGAAGACCGGTTAGAACAAAATTTAACCAGGCGGAGGAATGGAAGGTACCCATTATCGCGAAAGGAGAGTTTCCTATAGCCCCAAGTAAAATTTTCACCACGAGTGAATTTTTTTTCTCTTTCTTTCTGCCTTTTGGGCGGGGTGGTTAATCCACCAATTCCCAGATTTTGTATGTTTCCGCTCATTTTGTCTAAGTGAGCGCGAATGTTGTAGTTTCATCAGGACGATCGCGGCCAAGCACCTTTGTGCGAGGAGCTGATCTTGCCACGGGTCCCAATTGCGTGAGTCATACATGAGTCAGAGCATCTGTTGAGCATGTTCACAGGCCTGTATGTCCCCGTCTGCGGTAGTATAACAGTCGTGTAGGATTTGTTAGAGTGGGCAGATATTACTAATTTGATCATGATAAATGGAATCACATCTGATGGCTGGTAGAGTGGATAGATAGCTTGGGGGATGACGGGCTTAGGGGCCGTGACTGTTTTGTTTTTTTACGGGTTGTTTTTGTTATGTGGCCTTTTCCTTTTCCAGGTGTTGAGTGCGCTCTCAGATTTTACCCTATTTAGTCTGAGCTGGCCACTTGAGAGGTCCATCTATCGTACATCAACATCCTCATCGTTTTCGTTATACACCACCACTCAAGTTTCTTTTTCTTCTCAGTACCAGTCAGTCTTCCCCGTTACCCCGGTTGGTATTGAATTTTGAGTGAGTTTCCATCAAAGCGTTGCTATCAGATCATCTCATATTGTTTAGAATTCATGTACGTCAATTCGGTTGTGCTCGGTAACATTTTCGCCGGGCTTGGTGGTGCCATTATCGTGATGGCCTACTTCTTGTTGAAGCCAAATCAGCCTACCCGCCCTATCCTGATACCGGATGAGATAGCTCAGATGGCTGCTGACAGGGCAGTGGAGAAGCTCCACGAGGCAATTGAAAAGGAACTTGCCAAACACCAGACTTCCCCTTCAGCATGCACCCGGGGCACGGGCCGTAGTGTTGCTACCGCTGACCCCAAGTTCCGTCCCAACAGGTGGAATCCGGATCTTGGAGTTTTTGAGATGATTGAATCGGGTATCCTTTTCCACTGCCGTCTTCCTGAGGGTCCTGGAAGAGAAGAGATAATTGGGTAGGAGTGTTGGTTCTGGGTAGGGGCAGGAGGGGACGGCAGGTTGGGGTTGAGTGTATGTGGCTTTAGAAAAGGAGGTGGTTCATCTAGATTTTTTTGTTAAAATACAATCAAACCTGATTACTATATAAGCTTGAAGTAAACATCCATGAGGCTCAAGTATGACTTAAGGTTCAATAAAAACTCTGTCCAGCGCGCTGAATCAATCAGACATGGTAACCGTCTAGTTCATGCAACTTAGGACCAACCCTCCATGCCAATCATAAAGGTCAATTGGAATTTTGATTGCACAATAAGAGCTAATACCAGGGTTCCGAATGGTTGGCAGAGGACTGTGCTGGACTAGTTAGTCCAGCCAAAAGTGAACTCTAGTCCAAGGGTGGAAATTAGGTCGACTGACAGTCATGGTTGATAGAACTGACTGGGCCAGTATGGGTCAGACTGGTCAAAATGGAGTGACAGAATGTGCATCTCCTTTTGGCTAATATACTGAATGGCAACTGCCAAATAGCGAAAACTGTGGCTGAGAAACCATATCAAATGCGAGGCTCAAAGTAACAAAAAAGACTTTGATGGCTAGAACAGTGGTAAGGAAGCTCTCTCTCGTTTACCCATGGTGATGACACTCGGCTACCTAATGTACAAATGTGCCATGATAATAATATTGTTCAATAATTATATACAGACTAGTCAGGGAGCGGTCATAAACTACACAAGACTACTTGAACTAGGCTGGTCTAGTTGTTAATTTCAACGAGGACCCACTAAACAGTACTGTCCTCAAGACCGGACCAGTGTTCCCGACCGTCCGGGTGCCCGGCGAGGTCCTGTAGGGGACTGCCAAGAGCTACGGATGGGATGGGATGGCATGGCAGGGGATGGCAGGGCACGGCCGGGGACGGTTGAGGATGGCCGGTAATGGTGAGAGACTGCAGGGGACTGCCGGAGACTGCCGGACACTGTTGTAAAAAACACTTGATTGAAGAATTAGTTGTTCATGAAACTTCTTTTCTCTCCACCATCTCCTGCGAGAAAGAGATACAACATTGACATAGCAGTCACTGTGTCCTATACCGGATTGTCTATCCTCCTAATATGATGCACTAGTGACACCTCAATGCTCAACACAAGAGGTATTGAAAGGGTGACTTGGCCCCAGAGAGAAGTCAAGTATCTAGGAAAATATTCACCTAATAGAAGTGAATGGAAAAGGAAAAAGGAAGGAAAGCGGGCACGGAAGAAGCAAATACACAAAATAACAAGTAGGCTATCGCCGCTTGCACCTCAGGCAGTGAAATTAGTCTCGTCGATAGAAGTGAAAGAAAAGCATATCATGAAAGTCATCGGTGATGGATGAAAATTAACAAGAGCGGAGTTTTCGAGAACTGTCGATTTACATGTGGAAAAGTCCTCCATAGTTCCACCTCCAGGCCAATTATATGCCCACTCACCTTACCTTCCCCGGTAACCCACGCAACCTCCACTTTCTATCTATCTAGTCTACCTGATAGTCTTATAGACTAGAGTACAACAAATATTACCTAAGACTAAACTGCCCATTTTCCTCCCTCACAGTATCTGATGCGGTCAACAATCAGTAATTCAATCCTGACAAGCCACATTTTGCAATACAAACATCCGGTGACTTACGCTTTTAGCTAATTCTCATACTACTAGAGGGGCCATTCATGTAGGCCATATGGCAGTGGAAGAGAACACCAGCCTCGGCTAATTCAAAGACCCTTTGAGGGTTCTGGCCAGAAGGACTAACATTGGAGTCTGGTGCAGCAATTGGATGCTGCTGAGGCTTAGGGGACATCGGGTCGGTGGTAGCACTGTCTGGGATTTGTCCCATCTGTGCTTTCGCAATTTCCTGCCTGATAGTCTCATTGAGGTTTGCCACGGCAATGGTTGCGTAGAGCTCGGCAATCTCGTCAGGCTTGAAAGTAACAAAGGCAGCGCGTTTTGGTTTGCAGAGGTCGTAGATGATGGTCATCAATGCTGCTCCAAATCCTGTGAAGATGGTACCAAGAACAGCAGAATTTTTGCAAATAAAATCTAAAGAGTATTAAATCGATTAGTAATTTCCCTAATTAAGATCTTTTTAAATATATTGAACTTACTCTTAATAGCTGTCAATTTGAGCTTCTTACACAAAGTCTGAAAGATATTGGCCATGATCTGCTTGTATAGAGCTTGAGGTAGAGCTTGGGCTAGTCCGGCTTGATCATCCATATTGAGTGATAAAAGGGTTGTAAATCGAGTAAGAATAAGAAGACAAGGTAAGATGAAAGATTGTCTTTAGTTGGAGGTTGTGCTTCACTGGTCTCTTGTGGGTGATTATTCTCAGAGCAAGTGGGTGTCAACCGTCCTATTTATACCCTTATTACACATGCGGGGCCTTGGATGGACAGGGGGTGTGGCCTTGGATCTACAGCACGGGCCTTGGATGGACAGGGGGGGCCTTGGATCTACCGCACAGGCCTTGGATGGACAGGGGGGGGCCTTCGACAGACAGGGGTGGCTTTGGATGCACGGGAGGGGCCCTCAATGCAGAGGGGGGGCTCTCAAATATGCTTTCAGCCGACATCAATCAAAGCTCTTCTAATCCTACCTAAATGACGTGCATAGAAACCGTTCTTGTTGAAAAAATGGAAAACCCCGGGCACAACCACCATTTTTTCTTCGCTTAAATATCTAGTTTCATACAAGGGTGCATTGAAGCTATTGGAAATGATCTGTGGTGAGCAGAGGTCTATTAGCGGTGGGCCGAATGAAGAGTTTAGACGGAGCATTATTGGGTACACAAAGTGCAGCAAGAGCTTGACTGAAGACGAGAAGAGCGAGATTGTAGGTCAAATAAGAGTCTTTTAAGTCCAGCACGATTGGGTTCGTTGAGTATTAAGAAAAAGGAACTCGTTCAGTCAGAAAGAGAACGGAAGAAAAAAAGAAAAAAGAAGAAGAGAGAGCGAGGAGACAAGCCAGCCACAAAACCAATTGCTAAGCTTTGGCGAACAATCCATAATATCCAACAAGTTGCGCTAACATAACAGGTGAGGTTTGGTAGAAGGACTATTCACATGATATCACTCGGTCCGCCTGGTCTGGCCATTCCCCAGAGAGTCTGGTTTCGCGAACCCGACTTGCTAGTCAGTCAGAAATTCCGGATAGGACTCGACTTGGTTTTGGCCATAACACCTGTTGAGAGGTATCCGATGTGAATGAGTGAATGAGTGGAAGCAAGGAGTTCTACAAGTTCAAAGACGAGTGGTCACCGGGGTAAGCGAATGACTTGTATTGCTTATTGAACACGAAGAGGATTAAGAGAGAAAAAGAAAGAAGAGAAGAGAGAGAGAAGGAAGAGAAAAAAGACAGAAGAGAAGAGAGAGAGAAGGAAGAGAGAAGAGGGGCGAAGATTTGGAGAGGGGACGGGGTGACGTAACTGGTCACGAGAGATCACTCATGACCATCGCAACAAACAAGATGAGAGCACACCCGTGACTACAGTTTCCAACACCACCTACCCCCGGCGAGTGATATCGCAAGTGCCAATCGCTGTTCAAAATTCTCCTGAACGTTCATGGGTTCCTCACACAACCCCTCATTTTTAATTGACGCCGGTGATATCTTCGACAGCTTTATTCACCAAGATTGTTTCCTGGGTGATGTACCTAATACTTTAGATTCCCAAGGGACAACTTTTCTTCTTCCACCAGGTGATCAGCCTCATGTCCAGGATCTTTTTTCTCCCACAACACCTGAAGCGAATGGTTCCCCTACGATTCAAGCCGAGACACAGCCTCCCCTGGACCCTACCGTTAATTTCTCCGAATCTCACTTCCTTGCCACCAACACAACAGACTTACCGGATTGGGATGACACTTGGGATCTCTTTAAATTTGACTTGGTTCCTCCTCAGGCAATGCTGATAAACGACTTGCCGGCTACTGCAGATGAACTTGTTTCCCAAGTTCCTGCTATACTCATGCAACCCATGCCCACCAATGCCACGGGAGGCGACTCTCTCCGAAGTCCAATACAATATTCCATTCACCCGCCAACATCCTTATTTCTCCCTTCAACAACCATCTCTCCTGCCCCCTTTATACCACAACTCCCACCACCCTCTCCTGTCGACTCGGAACTTACACCTACTCTCACATCTACCCCTCCCCTTACAGCCCCCATAATCACCCCAAATTCTGGTCAAAAGAAGACCTTCCCCTGCACCTCCGCTGACTGCGATCATCACAAAAAACCCAAACACCGCTTCTGCTGCCACTATGAATCTTGCACTTCATGCACTAGCTACACTACAAGAAAAGACCGCGACCGTCACAAGGGGTCGAAGCACAGTGGACAGCACCTAATTTGTTATCTGTGTGGGCATACAACGGCTAGGGAGGACAATATGAGGGTGCATGTACGTGCGGCGCACAGGGAAGGGTGGGAAGAGATTATGAGTAGGATTATGGGGGTTAGGATTGTTGAAAACTCACAAGGCTTCCATATTATGGACATAGTGGAAACTTGAATGGTGGATGATCTTTTTTTTAGACTTTGTTTGAAGAAGGTCGCAAGATTGAGAAGTATGGACAAATAGAAACAAAAAAAAGAGCCCTGGTTACTCGCTAGTTAACATACCCTACTTTCGTAAAGGATGAAGGTGGTTATGAGATTTCTGAACGTTGGTAGGTTTTGTGGAGAGGAGGAGGGGGGGAAAGGTGGAGGTGTGTGTTTTGGATTTCTTGTTTTGAGAAAGACAGCGAGCTGGGTAGAAGGAAGGGCTCTTTTTTCTTCTTCCTTTCTTCGTTTGGGGGGGGGACTTGTCAGATATCTCGCTAACCTATCTCTCGCTACAACTCCCTGCTCTATCATTTGTCCCTCTTGATTTTGTTTTCCATTTTACCTCTGGTATTTCAGTTTCTTTCTTTAGCTTCTGGCCGATTTACTTACCTTTTTTTCTCTCTCTTCCTTTTATCACTCTCTTCAGGGCACTTCCGTAACCTATATACCATATCTAGACAAAATTCTAACCGATGGAAAACATTCTCTAGTGATTGATAAGCTATGCGACCAAGTTGGTGATAGGAAAATTGTAATGGCATGTACTGCGAATTTCAGAGCCAAAAGATGCAAACCCCGGAGAACCTGTTGCCCTCATTAAGCAAATTGTATGTAGGTCGGGGGGGCGATCCCTGCCGGGATCAACTCGATATTCCAGAAAACAAAGGGTCAAGTTGGGGGTCGGGATCTCCGGGTTCCGGAGGCTCTTGAGCTCTTTTAAAAGCATTTACCCAAACCTCTACGCCCATTATACGATATTTTCCATTCACGTCCGGGGATCTTCTTTTTATTTACAGGCCGACCAGATATCGGGGTCGAGGTTGAGAAATATTTCTAGGGACGTGCGCGGTTTCTCTGGGTAAAGCCAAACAGAGAACACATTATGAGATGGGTTAGGGTGATGTTGGATGACAATCCCAACCCTGTGGCAATGAACGCCGGCCTTTGAGGAGAAATAATGGACCGGATTTTAGAAACAATTTCTGATGTTTATTGACCACCATTTTTCCCTTCCTGGTAGGAGGACTCCCTCATGGTACTTCTTTGTCTTCTGTTGGTTCCCCCAAACATCGCAGCAATATTAGAGGAGACAACAATCTACGACAGGCGTGAGCCCAAAAGCATGACTAGTTGCTCAGGTTCGGGCGATGCTTATGGTGCGACATTGGACAGAATTAGGGGGTGAAGAGGGGGCAACTCAAGGCTCGGGATTGCGGCATTAATGTGGATCTCTAGATCTGAGCCGCCCTGAACTCGGATGAGTTATGCCACGCCCTACGCGTACAAATTTGGTCTATCGATCGTAACTCTGATAAAATTCCTTCGGTGCAAACCCGACTAGCGTCCTGTCTCGGACCTGTTACACTTAATAGAGAAGAATCAGCGGTGCGCTTAGTGCATTTCACACTTCAAGAATATCTCGATCGCAATTCCGAGACTTTTCACAACCCCTCCGCGGTAATGGCCGAGGTTAGCTTAAGATATCTTAACTTCGATTGCATCAGAAAACTGCCACCAACTCTAGACGCCCCGTTACCAAAATCCCCTATCTAGTACGCTTCCTGCTACTCAGGACAGCATGCACGAAACCAAGCCAAAGAGGGCGTGAAATCACTTGCACTTCGGCTCCTAGATGGATTCCATAGCCATATATCAGCAAACATCCTTTTACCTGGGCATGTTGATGATGTGAGGGAGGTGGCAGGGCCCGGTGAGGGATTTACGGGACTACTACACTAAGGGGGGGGCATATTTGGGTGTTGATGAGATTGCGGAGGCTTTATGGGATATGAGCGACGGGGATTTTGATAGGGCCGATCCGCGGGCCGTACGCATCAGATATAGGCTGCTATTAATGGGTGTGAAGGCATTATAGGACTAGGCTTGGGAAAGCCGGGGGCTAGTTTTAGCACGCACGGGAGACACAAGGAATGGCCCGACCCCCTCTCTTGGGCTACACGATATGGAAAAGAGGGTGCGGGAAAGCTGCTGCTAGAGCGGGAAGGTGTTAGTTTCGAATCTCGAGACCATGATGGCCAAACACGGCTCTTGTAACCAGCCGGTTCATACGGGGGTGAGAGGGCAGTCAAGTTGTTCCTGCAACAGGAAAAGGCCAACCCCAAATTTCGTAATAATTCTGGCCGAACACAGGTATCCTATGCAACTAGTGCAGGAGGGGATGGGAAAGCAGTGAACCTGCTTCTTGAACCGGAAGAGGTCAATCTAGGATCAGGAGATAATGATGGCCGAACGCCGCTCCCCCACGCGACCGGAACATACTCGCACGCGGGGGTAGCCGAGGTGCTCCCGGAACACGAAAAGGTCAGCCCTCATTCGAGAGATAGCCCTGGTTCACCGCGTGAGAGCGGTTTTCGGCCATTATCATCTCCTGACTCGGAATTAGCCTCTTTCTGTTCCAAAAGCAGCTTGACTGCTCCCAGACCCTTGTATGCCCCGCCGGCATAGGAGAGTGATGTTCGGACGGAGTTGGGGCGAGGAAGTAGCCAAGTTACTTCTAGGACTGAAGAGGCTAATCGCAAATCGCGAGATAATGTCAGCCGAACACCGCCCTCCCACTAGGCGGAACGCGGAGCGGGGAGTCCTGGCTCTTCTTCTCGAGCCCGGAAGAGTTAATCCTGACTTGAGACCATGACGACCAACGCCCCTCTCCTTGGCTTACCCGTGGCGTGGAGTAGACATTGTAGAGTTTCTTCTAGAACGACAAGAGGGTGACCCCCGATCATCACATACTTGTTGCCAGCCACTACCCCCCCTGAGCCGCCTGGTATAAGCTCGGTGGGGACAGGCAAAGCGCATCCAGCGATGGGAAGAGGTCACAGCCGAATTGCGCCATACTTCTGGCGGACAACTCTCCCGTACAAATTGGGCGGGGGGTGAGGGAGCAGTGAGGACCTTTCTGGAGCGCAAGGAACCCGGCCCGGGATCGGGGGATAAGTACATAGGACAGAACCTTTCTAAGCGGTAGAAAACAGGGGTAAGGGGGCTACCGTGTCGCTTCTTGAGCAGTATGGTGTCAATCGGAATTGGGAGGCAGAAATAGCTGTACACGCCAGATTTGAATAAATTAGGGATGTGGAAGTGGAGAAAAAGGAGATTTAGTGAGAGTAATTACAGGGGGAGATTGTAAAGCATAGGGATCTTGGTGGCTTGTGATTGTCATTTTATTTTGGCATTTTAGTTGGTTAAAAGGCTTCATATGATTACGCAGTGGACATAGGGCGGGTTGGGTCTTGTGATTTCATAAAGAATTTAGTTCGGTGATTTATGCACAATAAAAAAGATAAAATAAAAAGAAAAGCCCGGAGCCAAAAAAACCCCCCCCCAGGCCCAATGACCAATATGGGCCCAATATATTCACTATTATAATGAAAACATCAATTAGTTATCGATTCCCGCTACCGGGGGTGGCTGTTGTGGCCAAAGAGAAATGATTTTAGTATGATAGTTACCTTTTATGGGTTGGGCCGGAGCCCATTGAAAACCCCTCTGTGACCCCTTTGAGGGCACGACAATCTGCACCTGCTGAACTCATGCATTTTTCCATCTTTTATGACCAAGGGTGCAACATCCGAGCCTTCTGGCCCTCCGAGAGGGTTTTCACCGATGGATAAGCAGCCCCAAGGGCAACTGCCTACTGGCTGGCAAGTTCATTCTTTAGATGAGTGCCTTGCTGGCCAACCCCAGTGAACACAGGCGTCCAGTCCGTCAGTCTTGGAATCCGGACGGGACGGAGGGGTATCTTGGTGTCAGTCCGGATGACTGCCCGGGACGGACGGACGGGCCCTGTAGGTATCTCAGGTGGCCCAATTCCCGGGTAACTCCGGATGACCGACGGGCCTGGCAGGTAATTGGCTAGGACTGCAGAAGACGGGTGATGACTACAGATGACAGGTGAGGACTGCAGGTAATGGACGGGCCCTACAGGTAATTGGCGGCCCTTATAGGTAATTAACGGGGACTGCACAAGATGGGTGAGGACTGCGGATGACGGGTGAGGACTGCATGTTCCGTTCGGGAGTTACAGATTCGTAGAGGACTGTAGAGACCTACAGTCACCCTCCTAGACGGTAGCCCTTTGCAAAGGACGGACGCCGTTGCTTTACAGGTTGAGACAGACCCCCGGGACACCCAGGAATGGAGTAGTGTAGGTGCCTACAGGACGGACGGGACGCTTGGGAACACTCGTCCATCCTAGAGCCGAGTTCTGCCATTTGCAAACTGAACTTTTGTTCTACCTCTGCTTTAGCAAAGGATATATTTTCTGAGAAATCGTCCTTCGTAGCAGCACGACCGGTGCAGTTATTGACTAGGACGTTAAAACCAACCGCCAATATCATCGAGGCGTCCGCGTGTGCTGTGACGAAGTCTAGAAACAGATAATTTAGTTCACCTCAATAGAGCGAGTTAACTTTAACCAGCCGGGGATGCGGGCTCACCCAGTGTTCCGAACAGTCCGGGGGGACTGCCAAGAGCCCCGGACGGGGTGAGGCGGGACGGGACAGCTAGCTGTATTCCGTCCGGGGCGGCCTAAGGGGAGGACGGCGGGCCCTACAGGTGAAACATGTTAGTTCAGGGTAGGAAGGTGGACGGCGGGTGATGGTGGGGGACGGTTGAGGACGGTCGGGAATGGTAAGGGACGGCGGGGGACTGCCGGTGACGGCACGAGTGATGTTCATGAAGTGAAAAGAATCCGTCTGAAGGTGTATGATCTCAACTTGGCTAGTACAGGATGTCCAAGCGCTAGGACTATAGTCCCTATAGTCCGTCCGGTTCTCCCCTTCCCGAGCGCAGTCCGCCCCAGCACCCCCAAAAAGACGGACTATGAGCAGTAGTCCGTTCCTTCCTCACCCGAAGACCGACGGACTGGACGGTTCGGAACACTGTCCTCCGGTTTCAAAATGGAGAGAAGGCCATCTTAAAAGCAGAAACAGTGGCCCAACGTAACGTTCCCATTTTTTCCAAACAGGCCCTGAACTTTCCCTCGGTTAGTCTAGTACTTAGCTCCGCACAACAATAAATTCATGGAAAGACTTACTGCTTTAGGCTGATTGCCTGCGCGGGCACCGGTGGAATTGGATTGAGGTTGTGCTGGTGAGGGTGCTGTAACCCATGTGGAACCAATGACTACTAAAATTAGAGTCTGGGTTTACCCGAGCTCCTAGATGGTTCATGTTAGAATAACTATTGACTACCCAATTCTAACAGTCCAGAGGTGCAAACATATACTCAATTTTTCCACCTGATGAAATATTATTATCTGCAATAGGCCTTACGAAGGTCCGGGATGCAATTGTTAGTACTTTTCCTCATTTCAACACAGGATCAAGGGTGTATGGTGATCCTCCCAATTAAAAACCGGGTGTCTCAAATGAGAGGCGGAGAGTTGAATCAAATGAGGGGCAGTTCAATCACACGATTTCCAGAATGGCTACTCAGATGCCGAGAGCGCAAGGACTGAAATGAGAAAAAGATGAAAGGCCAAATGAGAACCAAGTTGAATTGAGACTTCAATTGTATTGATCGGTGCTTTTGGAAGAGAAAGGAGAACTTAGTGGGGAGCAAGCGAGATAGAAGATTTCGAGAGACAAGCGAGGGCTGCAACCAATGACCACAGAGCAGCTCAATGACTAAGCGAGTGCCCTCCGGCAAACCACTCACCATGTCTAACACTGGGAACTGAGTTCCTCTATGTACATAGCTTACACGGCCCTTGATACGGCTCAACAGTAACCTGCGGACTTTTGTATCACACGGGAAATCCAGCAAACAATGGACGACCAAGTTGGGAAGGATGCCGCAACCTGTAAAGTTAATCCCTGGATCATTCCCGATATATACAACATATACATACACAGGGCTAGCCAGTAATCTCAAGCACTCCGGCACCCCCGGATGCACCAACTGGACCCCAGTCCAGGGCGATCCAGGTATGTATATTAAGCTATACGGGAAGAGCCTGCGTTATTCGGCAATGAATGCCGCCTGAAAGAGTAAAGTGCAGGTCTCTACTGTCCTCTAGCAATCGTTAACACCGGAACGGTACCTGTAGCCCCATCTGGTCGCCTATATTGCCCGCTTGTTACCTCCGAGGGCGCGGCTATCACCCATCATCTATAGGGGCCCAGCACATTCCGCAACACGAGATGCCTACATCCCCAGTCTATCCGTCCCTAGTGCCCTTCCAGATACTGCAGTCCTTCCAACCCGGACCCGTAGCTATACTATTTACACAGGGTGAGGTTTGGCTGCTGATCAATGAATACACACACCAAAACCCAATGTCTATTGTACAACAATTTCCCTCTCCAGTAGCAAAGCCCTCGTCCCCCCTAAACCCCATCAAGGTGGTACAAAATCACCGACCACCCTAGTGCATTTCCAGTGACCCCAGATCAAGAAACCAATTGTCGCGAGTATTTCGATTTTACTTTTTCTCTGAAAAACCGGCCACTCATATTTTTTTTTTTAAAAAAAAATCTTAGAATAGATAGTAGTACTTGATTAAGGTCGAGGCAAGATAGTACTGGCAATTCATGAACTATAGTGTCATCAAGGTGGTGGGTTAAAGAGGGTTAGGGATGAGGGCGATGGGACCCTGGTAGTGGTTTGCATGTGGGCGGCGCCAGAGCGGAATGTTTCTATTATCAAAGACTTTGCGAAAATAATCCGGATGTGAGGCAAATGCAGCTACGGACCAACCCGATTGTTATGATTTGACTCTGGATGTGAAATCGCAAAGTCTCTATTGTATAGGTTTCCCGCACAGCTGTTATGGGGAAACAAAAAAAAAGGAAATAACTGTCTGGAGGGCACCTAGCAACAGTGAAGGAGTGAAGGATTTTTCGAATCCAGCGGAAGGGCAGTCGAGAAATATGCTAGGTAGCTGTATCCTCGTAAGGGCTGCAGCGGGGCCATGCTGTACTGAAAGGGGCAGCTGAGAGGTGGACGAATCGGGTCTATTTCAGACAGCCGTTTAGCCGAAAATGGGAGATTTTCTTTTTCTTCCTTTTATTAAAACCCTGAATTCCTTTTAGGTACAGTACTCTAGTATGATACAAGACTTGAGCCCACACGTTTTATCCAACCCAAGTGATGACATAATGGCCGAACTACATATGAAAGAATAACTCCCTGTCTTCTCTAATGCGCTCTAGTATGGAACTAACCACCCATCCTCCCCCAAAATAAGAATGGCAAGAAGAAAAGGAAAACATTATCGGGATACTAAAGCAAAACGCGGAAATAAAAAAATAAGCACGAGTTACAATTAATCCTTAATTTCATCCACGCCGGTTTGATAACGGAGAAGAGAATCCTCGCCCTCGTTTCACCATCCAGAAGCTTTTGGTATCGGCCATTGAGGCTAGTCCCGAAGGACTAGCCTGCAGACGCGAATCCATCGGCTCGGACCCACTCGGGCTGGGGAAGAAGAAATGCAGAGTCCTCGTGGAAGTGGTGTGGTGGAATTGAGTTTGTCAAAATTCTCTAATGCGGGACGGTTAGGTAAATGGGATGACACTCTGGTTGGCCTTAACGATAAAAAATTTCCACAACCCGATAGGGGCGATTCCTAGTACACTACGATGCTTCGAAAGGGGAATCCAAAAGCCGGACGGTATTGGCTCGCCCTAGCAGTAGAGGCGGTGGCGCTAGGGAAGGTCGAGTACCTGTAGTAGTAGCAGTATGGTGCTGCTGAAAAATGTTAGTAGGGTTCTGATAATCATTCATGCGGATGTCGCATATTTGCGCCAATCGGGGGGAAGGGATGGGGTGCTGTAGTTACCTTCATATCCCTTCTGGAGACGTTGTCATTCTGGTATGAAGCCGAGGTTGAACGGGCACCGGCAAATCCAGAAAATCCAGCGCCGGAATAGTCATTATAAATAAAAACAAGAGCAGCGTTGGAATGGTCGTCATTAATAAAGACATAGTGAGCATCAAGGGGATCTGATTGTGGTGGGGTGGAATTGGAGATGCGCCAGAGGGTAATAGCTTTGTGAATCCGTAGTATGTGGTTGCGGAAAAACTAACAATATATCAGTATGATTAAGGAGAACCAGTGGGGTGTGGGTATACATTGACAAACTGCGAAGGTAATAATAGGGACAGCAAATGAGCAAAACTTTCGTGTTTGTAAGCGGGAATGGCTACGAGTAGAGTAAGGGCAGTGATAATAAGTCCCAGTATCGCAACCGGGCTATTGTTATCACCACCGCCAGCCCCTTCGTTTCCCGTTTGATCGCGTTTGTTGAACTGTGCTACCAGGGTTTTGGCGGGGAACTGTGAGCTGGGGGGCATGATGGCTTAAAGTGATGCGAGGTCGAGATATTTGGTAATAGTGGGATTCGGTGGTAGGGAAAGTAATAATAACTGTTAGGACAAGGGGATTTCCCGAGTTGATTGTTCAAGAACAGCCCTGTAGCGGTGTGGTGAAGATTTTATAGATGGGAGCAGTGCTTAGATGGGGCGAACTGGGGTGCAGGAAGTACAGGGAAGTCAGTAGCTGGTGCCGAACACTGCAGGAGCAAGGCTGCGTCACAGAACTGCCTCCAAGGGGGGAAAACTAATACGGCAAAAACTGTTCAAACTCGCTAAGTCCGGACTAGGGTATCTTAATTCCTGTCCAGTAAGATCGTATGGCTTGAGATTGTGGCTTAAATAATAGGTTGCCATTGGCGAGCGCTTGCCAGTATAACTTTAATGACCAATGAGCAACACCAGTTGAGGATGAATCCCGAATTTAACATATCCTGGCCAGGTTTAGTGAGTTTCCGCAGTTTTTTGCGGTAACTAATGCTCCATAACCGGGCCCCTTGAAAAAGAGACCTGAGAATAAACCTTGAATTTTGCCTGTTACTAAGCGAGACAGGGGGTGGAGATCAATTTTTTAATCACCAGCTAAAGAATGAAGAGGTTGAGAGTTCTCTTGCAGCCTTGTTCCAAATCAATGCAAATCCTCTGCGTCGCAACCAAGTGCCCAAACCGAAAACCCGGGAAAGCGTCGGGGGTTATGGGTAGGTCTGTCCAAGCCCCCTTCACCGGCCCCCGAGTCTTCCCGGTCACTCCGAGAAGAGAGTTGGCTCCAACCACTGCGCCCGATGTCCGACAGACTCATTTCCTTCATTAATGGCTCACGCTTATCGGGATTCCGCTGCATTATTTGCGTCGTACAGAAGCAATCGCGACCAACCGGGAGAGCGTTTTCGACAGACTTTTTTTTCTTTCTTCGCCATCCCGCAGCCCATCTGTAGCTCACTACAGCAAAATCCGTCATTCGCCAGGAAATCTCTGTCTTCTGGCCCCCCAATCCTACGGTCCCTCCTCCCCCAAGATAAGAAAAGCAGACAGAAAAGGAAAGCACCTCCAGTACTTGTAGATCCTAAGAGTGCGGGCGCTTCCTCTCCTCGCGCGGCTGAGTTTCTGTTGGACATGCCCCTCTTGGCCAATTCATAAAGTACAAGGATAGATACAGAGAAAACCCCTCGGCGCGAAGAGATATTTATTATCCGGTACAGTCAACTAAATTATGGCGACCAGGAGCCTCCTTTGCGGGGGAGTAAACTCTCAGATACAGTATAGCCATCCGGATCGGCAAGAAGGGACTTTCTCTAGCTGGATACATTATGAATTGACAGTAGCATAGCAATCGATGAGAGAATGGCAAGCTCATGCCCGGTTACATCATTGTTAATCAATCCTACTCGTATACAAAAAAGAGATAATTGCACATTGCTGCTCGCGTAGTGGATAAGAAGGACACCATCATGTAACCAGATAATTTTCTACAGGGGTGTCTCCCAGATATACCGCAGGATTTTAGTTAGCCTACCCATAGATTGTAATACTGTTAAGTGCATGAATACTCAGATTTGTAGTTGCTCCTTCATGCTGTAGTATTATTATTATGATATAAGAATAAAATGTATTGAATACGGCATACCAAATTATAGTGCTAAGCTCAGCATCATCAAATGCCTATTTATTAGTACACCGATCACTGCTCTATAGACTCGAGTAAGTGTCAGCCACAACAGTACTCGAGCACCTCAGCTCTTGACAGACTCCACATCCTAAGCGCAGCTGCGCCTCGTTATAACGGAACTTTTTGCGTGGGAACCTCGCTATCATAAATGAACTCTCTAGGGATATACCTCCCCCTCCATACCAACGGACCTGCTATAACAAACCTAAAATCCTGCATTCCTGGCGTCCACTGTAATGTTTAGCCGCGTTTTCCTCCAATTACAGTCAGCAATATAAAAAAGCCGAAGGCTTTGAAAGAGCTCTTGGGGCTTTGTTAGAGACTTCAATGCGCTCGGGCTAATTGAACCGGAATTCCAACATCTCATTTGTATATTTGTCCCGATTCATTTTTTTTTTTTTGCAGAGCGTGAAACATATGGCAACCGAGCCAAATTACTATGGCATTGTCGGGGGTCAGGATGGACTCGTGGATGATTGCGCAGCAACTCCTCAAGATCGTGCACTTTGCGTGATCTGAATTCAGTAGCTTAATAGGAGAAATGGGTATTTGAGGAAGGGAGATGTGAATAAAGAAAAATTCATCACCGAACCAGAAAAAAAAAAGGAAAAAAACCCCTCCCGTCAAATTTCATCGCATTTTCCTTCACATTTATCTCGTTCCGCATGCGGGTATGAAACCTTGACAAACCGATCGACTTTACATTTCTCTTTTTCTTGCTGGAGACCTTGGTGGGGTAGCTTCAGTTCGACTGGGAACAGTGTTTTCGGAAATGCCACCATCCATCAAAGAATACCGGAGGTCAGAGAATTTCTGACAGTACGAGAACTCGCCTTGTGGATACGTTTTTAGAAAGGGCTGCTATTGCATACCGCCCAGATCCAAGCAAAAAGGCCAATTTTTGGTAGTATGGAATAGCAGTCTTTTTAAAAAACGCTTCGACAACGAGAGAGAGCACCAAACGAACGTTTAATAGATCGCCTCCCAGGCCAGCCAGACACCCCCTCACACGGACAGCTAAGCCCAAGTAAGAAACATCTGGGTGATCTACCTAGATGAACTGCAGCAACCGCGCTGCCCACCACTCGCTTCCTTATATAAAGCTCACCAATCAGCATCTGTCCAAGCTGCCTGGGAGGCCGTCTACCGAGATCACAAACAACAGGGGAGGAACGGACCCCAACTAGTGCCTGGCGAAACCCAGCAGATTATTAATAGATATCAAGAACACATATTTTGTTAAACACCTTACTCCGATGAACCCACTCCCTCATTGCCTATACCCCTATTCGTCACGCCCCGATCCTCCGCGCCCTGGCTAGTGAAGGTAATCTTGTACGAGTAAAACTCATTTTCGCGGTACAATACTTGTAAGTCAAAATAAAGTTTGTTTCACAACCCTTCGTGGGAGTTGCCTTATTTAGCTAAGTGGCAAATAAGACCTTTCAAACAAAGTGCCCTGGCGCGCATTGGGCGGAATCTTGCTATCATACTTCCTATGCTGTTGGGCCACAGTTTATTTTGGCCATCCAAAGACATTGAATACCGGTATCTGCCATTAAGGGTGAGACATCTTTAACTGGGGCCCTCAAAACCTGCTGGTAGTGAATAATTTCAAGGAAATTTTCCAGGACTTGCAACAAGCTCTAGCTTACTAAGGCTCTCTTTAGCATAGCAAGATTAGGACTTGAAATCCGGATTTTGACCCAAGGGTTGACTTTGTGTTCATCCGGTTTACAGCAGAATTGCTGACTCTGACTTTTTCTTAAATTATTATCGGAGTATTTCCCTTTTCATTACCTTTTCCGATTTCCATCCGGCACCAAATTGATTAATTGCTAATAGAAGTCTACATCCTAATTCATGCTTGCTTGGCAGGCCCAAAATCCCAAACCCCGGCTTTCAATGTTGCTGGATTTTACTTCCCCAAATAATGACTTTGACCCCAAACCCTAGTCGAGTATGGATGCGCCAGATGAGATCAAGGGATCAGGGACCCCACTTAGCCTTGACACCTTGTAATATACTCAAGCAAGGTGCCCGGGACGAGGGTTGGCTGTGAACATCACCGGGGTATCAACCAGCCCTGACCTTGGCTATGCTCAGTAGTCTGCTGAAGAAGACACAGGGGGGGGTGTGGCAGTTGCTTGGCAAAACAAGAATCAGCAGACGACGTTTTATGACCAAGGTCAACTGCCTTAAGGACTCGAATAATTGAACCTTGGCCTAAGCTGACGAAAATTCATTCGCGTGAGGGGTGAAAATATTGTGGGTGGACAAAATTAACCGATCACGTGGGAGAGCATCCCAAACCATCGTTTTCGGGCCCCACAATAATCATTACCACTCAACAGGCGCCTCATAATACCTTCTTTTTATATATATTATGGCTGATAGATAGTATACTAAGTACTAATTACTACTATATACTTAAACTTTTTCTTCCTGGTTGGGTTTGAGGTGGTTGCATCGAGGATATTGGCAACATCATGGCGAAAATTATGAGTGTTCCTTGATCGGTTAATTATGTCCATGCACAATACCGGGAGGAGCGACACCACGTCGTAGCTTCTGTCGGAAAAGAATAGTGCAGGGTACTCCTGCTTCTCGGTCCACACGAGGTTTAGTTTGATAGGTTAATAATAATATAATTTATTCGGTAAACACTAGGAAGCATACCCATCCGGGTCCTCTATCCTACGGCAGTACATATCCAAGGAGTACGCCATTCTCAACTAAACTAACAAAAAACAAAACCAAAACAAAACCAAAACCAAATCAAAACAAAATCAAACAAATTAAACAAATTATCCCAAGTCCGAACCAGCCGTGTTGTCCATCATCATCTTTTCCACAACCAAAAAACAATCTTAATAAGACCTAACATGCTGTCTCAATCCACTAACGGTCTTAAACAATTTATTGTATCCCCAACATGTCTTCACGCGCACACAATTTCATTCAATCCACTTATTCACCATAGCAACCCAGAATTCTTCATCACAGTCCATTTTGTTGCTCACTTCTCTGTCCCAAAATTCAATTGCCATCGCCCTCCCACAAGTGTTCTTTTTCCTCCCAAGATGCGGTTTGAGGCCCAATCCACCTGGTCTGGGATTGCTGCCCCCACCGTGGTCAATCTTGCAAGGACTGCATCTTGTGTCCGTTTCCCCGATGAAAAACAACCTGCCCCGGATGTCAGTGACCTTTTTCACCCAGGCTCCCACGTGTACCTTATCGCATCCCTCACATGGCGGTTTTTTGATCTGTTCCATTACAGTTTCACCATGCTTGAATATTGTGATGATCGAGTCGAATAGGTTACTGAACATAACTCAAACCCCCAATTGTTCGGGAAGATTTGTCGGTATACCAATCCCCAGGTATTTGTGGTATGTCCACCAATCCCGCCATTCCTCGATATGTCTGTCCTTGAACAATGTGTCGGTATGTGGTCTTTTCTTGTTGTACCTCGTGCATTTCATCATGTGGAATCTGTCATTGCATCCCACAGATTCCTCATGTTCGGTTCGCTCCGTTCCTGATCTTATCCTAATAAGGACAAATGCATCCAGTCTGGAAAGGCCTTTGTGGTGTTTCGGTTTTCCAGGCAACCTATCCTTGTATTTGTGGCCATGCTCTTTGTGCTACGATTTCCATTTGTCCTCCCTCCAACACCTGTCTTCACCACCGCCATCAGCTACCTCTTCCCACTGCATCTATCTTCCCGGCAGAACATTCTCTTTGATATGTTTCCCAGCAATTCAGTCTGCACCTTCGTTCTCCACCATCCCTACGTGGCCAGGGACCCACTGGATTCTTACATCCTCCATCTGGTTAATTACTGGGGCCAGTATTTCCCATACACTAGCTGATTCCCCTTGATATTCCATGGTCTCAATTTTTAGTATTGCTGGGATGCAGTTGGTGAACAGCTCACATCATTTCACCTTCTTCATAACCGTGTCTTGTAGGGCGCAGGCAATAGCAGCTAGTTTGATTTTGATAGAGTTGAACTTGCCATGGATCACTATCCCTCTTTCGTTGGTTATGGTACTATCCTCAGCCATTCATACCCAACCGACACTTCCTTTCCCGTTGTTTCTTGCCCCATCGCTAAAAGCCCACTTGGCAGCTTCCGTAGTCCTGAGTATCTCCATGCGATTGTGGAATACCATTATAGGTACCTCCTTCCTATTCTGTATCTTTATTGTACGTCGTTTGGTCAAAGACACTTTGGATAGATCACATTTTCTTGTTATTTTCCGGGTGTCCCAACTCGCGGTTATTCCCCAGTAGCATGGGTAGTCTTTTCCGTATCCTTTGTTGATCTCTCGTTGTCTGCATCTTCTTTGGATATATTTCCCTTGAATGTGTATAGGTGTAATTCCAGCTTCAGCCAGCAAGATGTTGTTAGCGACTTTTATTGGTGTGCTAAGACCAATCGTATCATATCGTTGATGTTTATCAGGATCTTTTTCAACATCTCCTGGTTGTTTACAACAAATTCCAGACCATACGACACAGTTGGTAGGTATACCGATTTAATCAGGCTGTTATATTCCCAGGCCCCAATACCACCTCTAGAGCGGTATCGTACCCCGATGCCGGCTATCCTTCTTCCTACCTCCACACCTCTGTCCAACCAGTCCTCCATGTGTCCTCTCATTCCACCCTCCATCTCCAGCCTGTATTCCAGTATCCTTATCTTTTCGCTAGTTTTATCAACCCCTTGTCGGTTATTATATCTGGCCAATTTTCCTTACCGATCCCCATCCACGCTGTTTTCTTCTGTTCGAATGACATTCCCTGTGGATTGGCTATCCGGTTGCAATCTTGCAGTATTTCCACCATCAGCTCTGTAGCAATCATTTTGGTCGCTTCTGCTGTCATGATAGTTCCGTCCTCTACATAGCTATTCACCATAATGCTCCGGGTAGGCGTATATAGAATTCGGAGTTTGAATATCTCTTCCACATATATCTCTTCCACATATATACCAAACAGGTATGACAATATTGTTGATCCTTGTGGTACACCCTTGTCCGACGGCTATACCCTGCTTATCCTTCTGTTAAATTTCAGCCCCATATTTCTAGCTGACATCCATCGGTCGACCTATTTGATTATCTCATTATCGCAGTTCTTGTATTTCAGTATGTGAATCAGTAATCCTGTATTATTATTGTCAAATCCACCTGCCACATGGCTGGTCATGATCATGCAGTGACTGTCTTTATGGTGTTCCACGAATTCCATCCTTTGTTTCAGACTGTCGTGGCATGATTGTCCTTTCCTCGCTCTGTATTGTGTTTCACCAATGACAACGTCCTTTTCTAGTTTCTCCAGGATAATTCAGTCTATTATCTTGGCCATGGTGGGAAGTAAATATATCATTCTCCATTCCTTCACAATTGGGTAATCATCCTTCCCGGCTTCCTCGATTAGGACCGTTATCGCTTCGTGCCATTCCTGATTCCCATATTTGATTAGGTGGTTGGTTGTTTCCACCATGTGGTTTCCCTGCTACTAGAACCAAAATCTCAAAAATGGGTAGCTAATTCCATCATATCCGCCCAGTGTGTGCTGCGGAGATCTCCGTATGCTTCTCCCGACATCCTGAGCATCAACTGTGATATCAATCTCATTGTTGATCCATCCCTGGGTGTTTTGAATTCCAGTTGTTTCGCAATTATATCGCTAATCTGTTCGTATGAGTATCCCCAGTGACCTTCTGGGCCTTTCATCATCGGGATGGACCTCCGTCCTACAAGGTCCTTAACCATTTTAAATATTTTGCGATCTTTGGCTTTGTTGAGTCTCATCTTCAGGTATTGGTATCTTCCTGGGCTCAGTTTGTTTCTCAGTACTCTCCGTGCCAAACCCCATTCCGCTCTCTTCCCACTTCTTCTCAGAAATCATGTGTCTGCTGCCATTTTTGCGATTTCCTTGTTTTACCACTTGTTTTTTCCCCTATATCAGCATTTTCTACAGAGTTCATTCACCAAGTCCAATATATAGTTCCACCCACAGTTTCTTGTGCGGATGTCCTCCCTTTCTTCGACTACATTCTTCCAATTAACTTTCTTCCACGCTATAGGTAGTTCGGTGTTGTTCATCAGTATTTTCATATTCAACCTGATCATGATATCTTGATGTACTAAACTTGATTTGTCTGTCCAAGTATTGCGTACATTGTCTTTTGATAAGCATATGTCGATAACCAAGATGTCCTTGAATGTGGGGGTGTCCGGTGCGTTCACATGGTATCTATTTCTTGTTATTTACTCGTTGACCGCGTATCCATCTGTATTTGTTTGCTCGTCCACTCCGTTCGATCCCCACCTGATGTTTCTTGCGTTCAGCTCTCCAGCGAAGATGTCACATTTGTTCATGGTGTTTAGCTTGTCAATCGTATCCTTTTTCTTCTCCCCCGGACTGAGATATATGCCGCCAAACATCTTCTTTTCTCCTCCCTCCGTCTCATATCCTATAACCACGCTCCACATATCAAGTTTTACAAAAGAAACTAATCCTACAATGTCTCTTTTAACAAAAACCTCAATCCTGCTCCTCTTACACAAGGAAAACAATTCAAATCCCGCCTTCTCGCATTCCTGCTTTTCCTCGTTTCGGTAAGCAGGTGGTTCCAACACAAAAAATATATCAACAAATGAAAGTTTATCCGTCAATAGTTCCAGGTTACCTAAACTTCTTCCAACATTTATCATACAAGTTGTAACCCTCATTTACAAAGAAATGTCGGGTTTCTTGCCGAATTGTTTAGAACCCATCATAAATCAGGATCCATCCTTCTCGGTCCCATTCTCTTTCCTTGCGGGTTCTGATGATATTCTTTCGGTATTCGTCCCCTTCTTTGCCCTTCTTCCTCAGACAACCGGTTTGTTGTCCTTTGCACTGGTTTTCTCGTATTCAGTTATCTTTGATCCGGAGGTTTTAACTTTGCCATGTTCTTTCTTTCGTAGATCACAGCCTTCCTTGACCACCATCGCGTTGCTAAGTGATATGGCCATGTTGCTCCAGGATTGTTGCTCGTAGATCGATGTACCTCTACCCGTCTTTTCCTTGTTGTTTTCACTGTTTCTTGTGGCATCGGCAATACCAGTTGTCAACGTCGGGTCTGATACAACTGGGATGCTTGGTCCCAAGTTACCCGGCGATCTCGAACTCCTTCCTATAGCAGGTCTTTCCTGGCTACCTGTCAGGTGTCCATCATTATTGCTCTCCACGCTCCATGTTCTGTAATGTTTGCATTCGGAACTGTTGTTTGCAAAACCTGTCATCACACAGTTGTGTTGAATAGACAAGTGGTCTTTGTAGCAGTATTTGCATACTGGTGGTGAGCCGCAACAGGCTCCGACATGTCCAATCTTCATGCATCTAGTGCATAGAACACTATCGTTTTCTTCCCTCCATGTCTGGCATATTCATGGTTTCCCCCCCACAATCAGCCTGGGTATTTCCTGCTCATTAGGGTTCTTATTTCAGAAATCATGTCAACAACCAGCAAAAGACCGGCTGTTGATTGTTTCCGTTGGTGGAATTTCTGAAGTTTTCCCACCAATGAAGGTTTTGCAGTGAGGGTGACACCGATGTTACTGTGTTCAATCTCGTTCGACATCGATCTAAACGGGTTTTTGTCATCCCAATCGGATGACGACCACGTCCCATTTCCCGCACTGGCCAGCAGTACCATCAAGACGAATATTCTGACTTTTTGGCTTTCCATCCTCTCTAGTTCCTTTCTGAGGGCAGTCAGATAGTGGTGGATGTCTTCCACTTTGTTGTTCATTAGCGTCAGTAGGATGTCGCCGAATCTGTTCAGTTTGGCAATGGAAAAGTATACCTTTTTTTCTTTCAGCTTTCTCAAAAATTCATTGAGTCCTGTACTTACCGTCTCCAGGGTTATTCCGACCGGAAGTTTTGTAACAATCCACTTGGGAGTGTTAAACCGTACGTTCAGGTGTCGTTCCCTTTCCTTAATGTTTCACTTTATGGATGGTCCATTAATCACATCCACTCTCTTCTTCCTTTCCAATCTTTTCCTCCACCTCACGATACTTAATTCCTTAGTACCGTTTGTCTCCTCGGCCACTTGGCTCCATGTCAGTTTGGCCTTCATCCCATCTTGGTATCCAGGCTTCATTTCTGGTATACTTGTAACCAGGTGTTCCTTTCGGTTGGTTGTTATTTCTTCCGTCTTTGTGGTAGTCTGTTTTGCACCACTGCTCTTCTCTGGCATTGGGACCAGGATTGCCGGCATCATGCAATTTGCTTTGTTGATCGTGGGTCTTCTCTCCAGTTCAATTTTTACGTCAACAATGTTGTCTCTGAGTTCCTCCATGTTATCCCTCATCTCCTTGATGAGTTCCTCGACACGGTCCATTCTGCTTGTTCCCTTAATTTCCACCATCACGGTGTCTTCCTCTGTGGCAGGTACAGCTTGCGGGGTGTTCACTTTCTCCAGCTCCTCGAGCATGACCTCCGTTTGGGACTTAATCTGTGAGGATCCCACTGTTTCCGAGACCGTTTCCTGCATTTCAGAGATTGTAGCCCACACACTGCTTCCCACGCCCATTTCCTCGGTATGTTTACCATACCTGGTGCACCGGGGGATGTGTGTCCTTGAGGTCATCAGTCTCGTGGTCTTGCGGCTCAATGATAGCATGTACTCCGCATCCGATGATCGGTCCATCCTGAATATCTTCCCATAGAGGTCTCTTTCCAAGGATTATATGATCCTCTGCCCGTCCGTGCTTGGCCAACTTGCCGCTGACAATTCCGGGGACATCATCGACATGTATCCGTCCTCAGTACAATGGGTCGACGGCCTATATTGCCAGTCTTGGGAATGGTCAAATAGTATTCCCATCGAGGTGTTGTTGATCAGAGCGCATCCGTTGCACCCTGATATTTTCATGAGACCCCTTATTACCGTGTTTAGCTTGCTCACAGTTCTGCGGTCACTATTTTTTATGAATATCTTTTATGATTCATCCCGTCCTTCGCTTCTACATCCATCAGTGTGGTTGAACAAAAATGTCAACCCACATGGTAGCTTGTATGAGGTGACCAGCATCCTCATCAAAATAGTTTGGGCATTCTCTGCCCCTTCTTCCCTTCCTCCCATATATCCCACACGTGTCACCCTGCCAGTGTCAATCCTCATTCTTCCTCTGGAATTTAACACTTGTAATGGGTGTTAACGCCTTTGGTCGCGTATCTCTTCCCCAAATAGCGTAATTCAAGCCTTAATTCGATTGAACTACTCCTTCTATTCACAGGTATCAAATCCCCCCCCACGCAGCCAAAGTATTACTCGCTATACCAAGATATCTCAACTTTGGCTTAGCAGGTTCTTTAGATTTCCACGATTGAAGTTATTCCCACTTTTTCCTCTTAGCCAGTAAAACACCCAAATCTTCCTCTCAGCCAGTAGTATTCTGCCAACAACTCCAAATGTGATATCACAAAAATTTTCAAAATAGGTGAAAGTTAACAGAATTGCTAATCCCAGCTAATGAGATCCAACACAGTCAGGATATGTTCGGAAAGAAGCTAATTCTTCCTTCGGGTGTTTGTCTCTAAACCCGGATGTTAGATCTGGCGGAGATTATGGATAGCACGAGTTTTTGCGGTATCAAATATGATATATCCTACGGGTAGTGTGAAAAGAACGTGCCTCCAGAATTATCACATTTTCTCCTCAGAGATCATCCCTTTCACGCCCAACCCGACAGTTCCTCCAATCCCTGCTGTGACAGGGAGGCAGGGATGCGATTTGCTTTTGCTTTGGCTATCATACCCGGGGTGTTCTCGAATGCTTAGCACCCACACCAGTCAAGCGGACTGACTATGCACCCGTACTGTACTAGTATCTCAGAGGTGCCGCTCCAATTGCAGCTTCCCATAGCAAACCAAAAAATTATGATTTCCTCTCAATGTCACTAACCCTAACCTCTGGAGACACTCTCAACAACATGCGCAACTCCATAATAATATTATTACGATTGCACACAAAATAACCCAGGGCCCCGGATCCATAATAAATAAATAAACCTATGAAGAGCCTGCTTTGATACTAATGTACTAGACCGGGGGTGGATCAGATGCAGAAGTCAATCGGTTCCCACGTGAACGTTACACAAGTCTTCACAGCGAGAAGTTCGACAAAACAATTCCCCGAACAGCTTGAAAACAGGTAATTCCGGAATGGTGTGCTATCAGAGACATCTCCTTCCCTTCCAAATCTCATATTTTTAGTGTTGCACGTCAATCGAGATTTCCACATTTCTACTTTCCTGGTGCATTTGTACTGATACACTTCCCCGTCTGATCCACTTCCGGGCCCACTACTCGAGTGCGTTCCATTTCATTATCCCATACAAATGGCCGCTGCCTCTTGTGCCTGGAAACGGTTTAGACTTTTCTTGTTCTTCATTGGCAGTCACATGTCAGGGTAAGTATTACAAATTCCTTTACAAGAGATTGGTTAACTTGGCTTTTTTTTCCGGCTAAGTTTGCAGTTCTTAACTTGGCTCACAAAGTCCTTGCTCCCATTTCTCTAAACCCACTTTCATTCAGGTCATTCCTGCTCTGCTAATAAAATATGTTTATCTATGGACGATTGCAACATACGGTTAGGGGCTACCGGGTGTGTTGGGCACATAGTACCTCTCGGCGCTTGTTGTTGCGTCTCAGGGCGTCGGCCTGTTGCTAGTAATGCCTCGACTCGACAAAATATGAGAAGACAACAATACTCGAGTATGGATATGATAAAAGAAATAATGGAATTGATAGCAGTAAACAATTAGCATTTATCCTCTTTGAGATTCTCCACACTAAACCACTGGAGAAATCAGAGTCTAATAGCCCAGACTGTTAATGTAGCCAGAGTTTTGGAAGGAATGAACTACTCAAGTAGATATGTGGAGTTGAGCGGGGGAATTGTACAGTACAGTGCCTCAAACCGCGGATTTAACACAAAAAGGGCGCAAAACCAATTCGCACCTAGCAGTCCGGATACTAATTTTTTTTCATATCAGGACACCTTGGGGCCAAGACTCATACCAAATGGTGCCAAGGTGTCTGGATACTTTTGAAACCGGCGGGTACTTCTTGCTTGTGACAAGTACTTTGTGATTCAGAAAGTATTCGGATGAATTCGGGCCAATTCCAAATATTTAGGTGTATACCGGGACATCTTGGCGCCAGTTCATCCGAATAGTTTATGAATCGCTAAGTACCGATACATGGGTGTACGGTGAGTGATGCATCTCGGTCACGTCATTTTAGTGTACAGGACTGGACTCGAGCACCGTTGGCGCAGCAAGGTTAGAGCGGAGTGCGATGTCCTTTGCCTCTAGGTACTTGTCAAGATCCTCGTTTCGGTATGAGAGGGATCTACCGCTGGGGCCAGTTGAGTGCCCACGGCTCTGTATAGACTCTAGATAGAAGCTGGGTATGAATATATACTGTACTCCAGGCGTGCCAAATATTTTAGAAATTTGTTCTAAAACTAAGTTTTATATGATCTAGAGATATAATAGCTCGAAAACCTGCAGTTTTTGTGTTTTTGGAGTCTCTACTCCGCGGCCTAATTGGAGCCGACACCCCTTTAAGATAGGGATCGGCGCGCCAATGAGAAGTGGAGCCTGCATGCAGGATTAGTAAATACATACTCGAGTATCTCCTGGACTGGCAAGACATTGAAAATTTCGTGCCACCCCTGTCAGACTTAGAGACATAGATGACTAAGGGGCCACAGAGACCCCAACCTCAGTATTCCTCAGTGATATCAGCGTATGCGTGGTCATGTGGCCAATATTAGCAGTGTTCTGAAGTCTACACGTCTACGAAACTTGAATCATTAACAAAAAGTTGCTTATTAACCGCTGTCTCAAATACTTGCAGGGGTGGCACGAAATTTTCAATGTCTTGCCAGCCCAGGAGATAGTGTGTGGAAAAAGTATTGTGATTCATGTAGACTCCTTGGGAAAGCGCTCGAGTACTCGAGTAGTGGCAACCCGTCACTTTCTACGATTTACCAAGTTACATCACAATCTGTTTTTTTGGTGCGAAGTCCGAGTTAGAGCTGCAATTGGCATTGGGGGGTAACAATAGAATGATGCAAGTAACCACGCACCCTGCCGAATTGAGGCCGGACACCCCTTTAAGGTAGGGATCGGCAAACCAATAGGAAGGTAGAATGAGGTGATCATGGGGACGTGGGTGGGTGGCAGGATAGCATGCTCCCTTCATAGCTGGTATCTTTGGGGCAGACACTACCGGTCCAACTCTTCCCTTGATTCACAATCGCCCCTCCTACCATCTTACGAGCCGCAATCGTTGTCGCTCTAGAGAATCACTTCCGCTTACTCAGCAAACTCAAAGTTCTAGATTCCAGAAATCAACTAGCGACATGGATGAGGCTCAATCCGATTTGGTTGAATGGTATAAACTAGAAACCGAATTCTTTCACGATCATCTCAGACACATGAAATGTGTCGGGAAAGGGAAAAACAGGGGTGAAAAGGTAAAAGAGGATTGGACAAATTGTGGAGAACTTGGGAGTGGAGGATTTGGGGTGGTCCATAGGCAGATCCAAGGAACTACTAGTCACTATCGCGCTGTCAAGTCGATTAATAAGCGACTATACCCCAAGGTCTATTATTCTAGGGAGATTCTTGTGATGGCCATATTGGCAAAGGTATGTGGTATCCCTCCGGTGGAGTTCACCTTGTTTTACAAGTCCTGCAGTGTATTCTTGTTGTGGTCTAAAAGTGAACTGTTTTAGCGTCCAGAATTATTTGTCGAGTTCCTAGGATGGTTCGAGGACCCGGAGACTCTATATATTGCAATGGAATATCTCGAGGAAGGCGATCTTACTAAGCATATCGGCACACCCCTCTTACAAGAAACCGTTCAAACTGTTTCGAAGCAGATTCTCGAGGGCCTGAAAGTAATGCATCAACAGGGGATAGCTCACCGGGATCTCAAGCCTGCGGTATCATTTTTATCAACAACTCACTTCGCAATGTCATGGAAGACTAATAAATGCATAGAATATTTTTGTAGTTTCCATGTCTCCTGTGTGGGTCAAACTCGGGGATTTCGGAGTGTCGAAGAGGATCAAAGCTCAAGCTACAACAACTTTTCATACCCAGGTGTCAACTCCGGTCTACAGTGCTCCCGAAGTTCTCGGATTGGACTCCAATAGTGACACCTCGTATTACACAAATTCTGTGGACATTTGGTCCCTCGGGTGTGTGATTTATGAGTTACTTGTCGGGACAAAATTGTTCCTCTCAGAGAGCCAAGTGTCTCGTTACTACTTCGGGAAATGGCACTTTCCTGAAGACACCCTCCAAGGACTGTCACCTCCTACGGACGATCTTGGAATTTCGCTGCTAAAGTCTATGCTCATAATACGACCTGAGGATCGCCCTACTGCGGCTGATGCACTGAGCCACGGGTGGTTTGCCGGCCTTCAGAGAAACATAGAAGATAGTGGTGGGGATGGAAATGGGTTGACACAGAACAGTGTTCTCAACGGGAGAGTCCGCCCGTCCAGGACAAAGACGGACGACGTTATGTCATCCCGTCCGGTCTTTTTCCGAACTTGCCCTGCGGCCCTCGGCCAAGGACTAGGGTCCCACATCCCCCCGCGAGAAATGTCTCGCACCAGCTGTCCTGCCGTCTCCCGCAGTTCCCAACAGTCCCCACAGCTCCCCGCACTCCCCGGCAGTCCTTCTATCTTGCTTGGTGTTGAAAGTCGCCGGGTATCACCCACTTTTCTCCTATCATTTTTGCATTCTTTCTGTTTACACATTGGCATGCCTGCTGCCTTATTGTTTGCTTTGTTTTTGATGTTTCTCCTTGTCACTCGCTTTTCTCTTCCGTAACTCTGTTCGGATTGATGGAACCGGATATGGAAATGCAAGGATTGTTTTATTATAATGGTCGATTGTGCAAAAGGCTTCCTTTATAGCAGGTTTTTATTTACGAGAAGATATTAGGAATCATGGGGATGGATTTTGTGCCCATTGTTATTTTCATGGTCTGCTATGTTTCTGATGTATTTTCCACTTTTGGCGATCATGGGATATTGGGAAGGATACTATCTGATAAGAGTCCATTCCCTCTGGTGGTTACAATAGAATAACATACTTCTTTTATTCTCTTTTGCACAAGTCTCCCCTCCGTTAGGCAGATGAACTATCGGAAAACCCTTACGCAGGAGTCCCCCGCAGCCCCCCATAGTCCCTTGTGCCAATTTGTCTCACATTGTAGTGCTCGCCGTCCTTAACAATGATGGCTGCCCTGATCCTCCTGGGACGAGAACTGGCTGCCTGTTGCTTTCCTGTCCCATCCGGGGTTCTTGACAGTCGCCCTGTCTGGCCCAATAGGGGCCCCGGAGAGTTAAGAACACTGGATCCGCTATATTCGACGAACATGTGATCAAGCTATAGTTCTTAGACAAAACTCATCGTTGGTGGCCCAAGTACCCCCTAAAACGCACCAAAATCGCCGAATTTCGGGGTCTTGTAAATCGCTATTACTACCACTATCTCACAATTAATTAAGATGAATATATCAATATTGAGCCTGCAGCTCAGCGATACTAGAATTGTCATCCTTATAATGAATTCCATGGTTTCCTGTCCGGTGCAGGTCAAGGGAGCTCGTGGAGATCTAGGCGCCAAGAATGGAGAATTTGTCCGGTAATGCATGGAAAATGGTACCTGATTTCACAATCCCCCATTTGGCATCGTCACAGTTCTCCCAATATTACACTATTTTCTTCAATATTTAAACTGGCAGCTTTAAATCAACAGAATGACCATTCCACCATGAATTGACCCATTTTCACAAGATATGGTGGAGTTCTCGTGCTCTAAAACAGCATTTTTCGTGTAAAAAGGGCCACCAACGATGAGTTTTGTCCCGGTGCTGGTACAATACTATCCCGAATGCCAGACTCGCTCTACTCACTCATGGTGCGTTGTTAACACGGATCGAAGGCTAATTTCTAGACCACCCACAAGTGACCTTCCAAGGCTCAACCCTTACAACTCCTACGGTACAAATAGTCTTGAATCGACCCCAAGGACAAAAGACAACCCTACGCAGCACACCAAAGAAAACCTACAAAGTCCATACCTCCACCCTCAATGAAAGCATGTTAGAAATCGTCCCGTAGAGTAGCTTCGGGGGGGGGGGGGCAGTTGGAAAATCCAGCGGATGAAGCCCCATACCCGCGGTAGGCGAGGCGATAGCTGTTGAAAATTCACGGGGGTTCTATATCTCGCACAGAACTGAAACCGAGATGGCGGATGGCTGAGAGGAAGTTTGTTTGAAGACGGTTGCACCATTGAGTAGTATTGTATCGGAAGAGTGATAGTACTTTTGGTTGGGGAGTTAGGCGCGACAGAAGTGTTTGGCATGGTTTATGATTTGGCATTAGCGAAGGCAGGAGGTGAGGAATTAAGGTTTACCAGGAGTTGGAACGAACCAGTGTCGCACTGTGATGATTAGGAAACAGACGGAGGTGTGATTGCAAAAGGTTGTGGAAGATGAGGACAACTGTGTAAGAGGACGATACAAAGAAGGGAATCAGGGAATAAGAGTTTCGGGAAACTTCTAAGAGGTTGTGTGGATGGAAAGAAGAAAGGAAAAAACGGAGGGGCATGTTGAATATGAAGAGTTTTTCTGCAAAGTCAACTTTGTGTATATATAGATCGCTGGCGACGTAGAATAAGGACCCCAATTCACTCTCCACCAAACATAGACTAATTTTATGAATAGCGGCGAAAAAGGAACAGGAATTAATCCGATCGAAAATATCAACACCCAGGGAAACCCTAATGCAGAGACGTTCCCGGATGCCGGGTCATAATGATGTCCGCTGGAACCTAAGCAGCGGAGGAAATTGAAATCAGGGACGGAACTCAAACTATCAGCAACAGAAAGGGAACAGGACTAAAGCAAGAATACCTGCGCCAGGAGCGGAGCAATAAACAACCCATCCAGAAGGAGAGGGTCGTGATTTTTGGGTGGTTCTGATTCCGGAACGCTGGCGGAGATTGCATGACTTATGTTATTTGTTTAAATCTCTGCGATGATATTTTTATCTCTATTCTGAGGGGACAGAGTTGGAAGGATTGCAGACAAATGGACATCAGTTATAGCTAGTCGTCAGAAGCATTGGTGATCAGAGATATATTTAATTGCGATAGTGCCATACTAGAACATGTGGTAGGGAGCCAGTAGCGAGGTTGCGTTATCAACAAACGAGCTACCAAATGCTTGCGCAAGGGAATGGGCCAAGAAATATGAGAGTGGGAGAGCAGGAGAGTGAACGTGGGGGCAAACGAGGGAATGAACGGGCAAGCCAGCCAAAGAGTGAAAAGGCAAACGGCCAAGCAAGCAACAGGGTAAATAGGCGAATAAATTAAAGATTGAACGAGTGAATGGGCAAACAAGCATGCGAATGGCCGAGCCAGCGAATAAGGGCATGGGTGCACGATGGAATATGTGAATGCCTGAGCGGAGCACAAGTTAATGAGTAAACAAACGAGCGACCTAGGGGCGTGCGAACAAGTGAACGAGTGAGCACGCAGTACTAGTAAACGCTGGTTCAGAGAAGGAGGCAAGATAAAAAACGGAAGTAGAGGCAGTGTAAAGAGTATTGTACCCACGTATCAAGGGTGGGTCTGTCGAGCCCCTATGGCTGGCCCGGTTTCTTTTCGGCCGCTCAAAGAACTCGATTCGATGTGAATACCTGCAGAGAGTTGGACAGACATTTTTCTTCCATTAGAGATGAGCGTAGATTGGTAGATTGGTAGAGTAGCTGAGGAAAAAGGAAAAAGAAAAAGAAAAAAGTGGTTACACGCGTAGTAATATCTACCCGTGAAGCGAACCTTGAGAGTCTTATCTCATATCCGAGTACGAGCACTGTACAAGCACAGGTATCTTGGCAATGGACTGTCGGGATGCAGTGCGGGGTAGTGATGGGCGGCTGCGACCGACTCAGTGAGCCGGTATCTGCTCGCAAGGTTGTTTCACAGGGTGAGAGATATTTTCCAATCACTGTTAATGACCAGGACTCTCAGGGATCGAATGAGATGGTCACCGATAGCGGTGTGAAAGTGTCACCCACGTTCTCAACGGGAGGAGAAAAGATGTGGACAAACCTCATCCAACGGCCGCCCATGGTAGTCCAACTACCGGTACTATACCACCCCGGGTAGGCTGCTCTCGCATAAGTAGCACCTTTTTTTCTTTTGTCTTTTTATTTGCATTTTTTCACAAGCACTTATCCAAGTGCCGATATTGGCTCCATTGTCCAATTTAGTGCCTCTATTGTCAACGCCCATTCACCGCCGTCAGCGCTCTCCGGGATGGCGTCAAGGGAGTCCTGTTAGAGTTGATGGAAGTGGACAGTTGTCAGAGATAAAGAAAGAGGATAGATGAAGGACAAGGCGGGATAATTGTTTTACTTGTTTCATTTGTTCTAGACGGAAGGATAGGCGGGGGGGTAGATTGAAGGGTTTCTGATTATGTCTTTCCTTCGGCGTTATCACGGTGGGGCACAGGCAAATGGGATTATGCCTGAAGGAGAGCTCGGTAGGTGTGGCACACGATAGAATGGTTGAGATAGTTTCATTATTTTCATATCGAAGTATGTTTGGTTAGTTTTGTTTTAGGATGACGAGCGAAAGAAGTTTCCGATTATACGTACCCTTTAGTTTTAGCCCTGAGTCTAGTTCGAGCTGTTCGACCGCTATGCGATTTATCCCCCGCAACAAGTCAGCCCCGCCAAATGGATAGACTATCTCATCATTTGTCATCCTAGCCCAGTCTTCAATGGACGGGACGACTAGGAGCGCTACAGCCACCCCCGGTGAGTATAGGTGCATCTAAGGGTTATCATTCCAACCCACATGATAACCGTATTGTCTGTCAGTGAAGAGGAAATTTTAGTGTCCTCATCGACTATCCCCTTGCAAATCCTCTAAAAGGTGTCTTGTCTCTTGAGGGGTTTTTAAGGGATTACGTTTCACAAGTTTGTTAAGGGCTGGGTTTCTTCTGTATACACCACAGTGTCTTATAGTCTGGTTGAGCTTCTTTTCCCTCTGACGGGTGAAAATAAAGTGTGGGCCAATATTTTCACAAAGAAACTCCTCACGAGTGCTCTGTCCTTTAGGCGAGCGGCAAACTAAATTCAAACGAAGGTCCCTTCATGAACATCTCGTCACTCCTCACTCGTGATGCCGCAAAAACCGGTTTCTACAGACAGGAAAATGGTGTCAAGTGAGGGTGAGGAGTATGCGGCGCGACAGCAGGGCGTGGCAGCTTAATCAAATATCGGAACCTAGACGAGTAACAAGAGAAACCTTTTACAAGACTATGGAAAACTGGGGGGGTACTGTCCCTTCACAATACCATTCTTAACAAAAACGCCCCATCTCAAATTTTCACATTGCAATGAACAGCAAAATTATTTGCCCATGCACACAGTTTCCCCAGTTTTTTTATATACCTGTATTCCCCAAGTAACGCAATAGTATTGTAAAAATTCCATAAAACATCAAGGATTACTTTAGGTCTGCCGGTACTTTTCTGAATTCTCTTTAAAAACTTTTAACTCGGTGATAGGGAAAGGTCGTTTATGGTGGGCTGGAGACAGAGTGGTTCTTTGCGCAGGTTTCACTTTTTCCATAGCATATTTCTCGGTCAATGGTATCCGGAAGGGTCTCCTACCGAGAAAACGGTGGTCTGAAGGTTGACCCCGAGTGGCTGCCTGCGCATACTGTGGAAATGCGGTGCGCACCCTGGCAGACCTGCTGGAATTGTGGAACACTCCACGTTAAAGAACTTTTTTTTTCGCACTCTCGAGGCACTTTACCAAGTCTCGTGAAGTTCAATAAGCCGTGAATATTCCGAAAATAACTGTGAGCTGCCTGCGCTACTTGTGCGGTAGACAAGCGGGGTATGGCAGGGTGTCGAGAGGAAAGCGAGCTATGTCCATCAGCGGGCCTCTCCCGTTCAGGTAAGGTGGGGAATTCCAAAACCGAGGGGGAGGGGGTTCTGACTACCCCACCCCGCTCTGTACCCTATTATCTGCTCTAACCCCGCTTCAGAGATAGACTTTGAGCAAAGACAAGATGTGAGAAAAATGCAGATCCGGACTAACAAGATTGCTCAGATTTAACTTTTGACTCATCCGGAGTTAGCTCCGTTACCAATGAAACAAGGTTTTGCCGTATTATCATTTCCGTGTTCGGGAAGTATTCAGCTGCCGTTGGGGGAAAGAAAGTGGGGTTTGCAGCATTTTCTACAGGGAAAGTGCCAAAGATGCCGTATTCACGGTGTCCCTGGATTTGAATTATATTCTTTGTTGGGGTCCTTCACCAAAACGGCGGCAGCCCCAATCGGGGGAATTGAGTGCCGCTGCTGGCAGGGGAAATCACAAAACTCACGCTTCGATTGATCGATCGAGATGTACTCGTAATTCTCTGACGTTTGTGAACACGACTGCTATTGCATACACCAAAATGTTGAGGCTCCGGCCTACTTTTTGCATGTATGCAATAGCAGTTGTGTTCACAAACGTCAGAGAATTACGAGTAGCCTTACTACCCACGGCCTTACTCGAGGACCGGTATTCACTGCCAGCAGCCATGGATCCATTTACCTTCCCTCGGTCCGGTCCATCCATCCACCCCGACCATGGCAACTTATATTCGAGCATCTCCTTCCGTTGTCACTAAACATAGTAATAGTCAAGAACCTGTCAACCGACCAGCCCGGGCCATCACCAACACTGATCCTGGGTGATCCCGATCCTATCGTTGTGTGCCAAACTGCTTTTTAGCCATCTAGAACTTGTTATTAACCCTACCCTCCCAAAGAAAAGGCTACTCTCAGCTCGTTCCACAGTTGCATTTTTCGCCACATTTTGAACACCTTAACCTAACCTCTTTGCCAGCTGTTACAGTCCCTAATGAGGGTAGAGCCAGTGGGGGGGTGGCAAGCCAGGTATTTTATTAAGCAAAAATCGAATTCAGGAAAATAGGGTGACGAACAAGGAAGGGTACTTAGCAATAATTAAAGCGAATTCATCACAATTAGGCTACAGAAAATATCACTGATCTCTACTGTATTCATTAGCCATTGGTTTTGGTCGCTTGAGTTGAAGCTAGCTCCACGCTTCTTGATCCTATGATAGATACCGCTACAGGGATCAAATACAGTCACAGGGCCAAAATAAGCTATGGGTCCAAACCCCAACCTATATAAGTGCTGGGGGGGGATGTTCCCTCACAGAGGTTTGAGGAGAAGAGGAGATGCCGGAGGAGAGTGAAGGGATGATAGGGAAGTGGAGTGGGTTATGATGGGGCTCTACTATCATCAATTTTTTCGCAGCAAGACCTGGTTTATAAGGTATAGTTTTTTTGTTTGATTTGACGGTTGCGGAGGCACATGTTGGTGGTTCTAGCGTGAGATAGTTAGTTTAGGCAGACCCGAGATAGTTACATAGAAAACCCTAAGGGAATAGGGAAATTTTTTTAAAAAAAAGGATTTCTCGTGGTTAATGTAAGCTAACCCACGAAATAATTCCGAGACCCCAATTTGGATTCCCATTTCTTAATGAATTAAAAGTAAGATTATATCAATACTGTTGTAACTCACCAAGAGAGCGGTGTGCTTGGGCGTCGGGGTTGTCTCTACTAGTAAAGTCTCGTGTGTTTTTCTTCTATTTTTCGGAAGGCAGGTTTTCTGGTGTCCTTTTCGCTCTTTTCATAGGACAAAGATTTGGACTACATAGCACACCGTTCACTTCGAAGAGTTAATACGGTACTATAGAAGGTATGTAAGCATTTGAGTCTAAATTGGGCGAAGCAGGGTTGCCGGGTTATTGCTAGCCTTGCGACCGTAGGGGATTCTTGAGCCAGCCTTCCCGACACCCCCTGAAGCAGATTGCAGAGTGGGGAGGACATTCTTAATCACAGGAACGATCAATCAAGTTCGCGAGCCACCATAGATAGTGTATCACCAACTGCCCGTTCTTCCCACACCCCCCGGATATTCGAGGGTCACACACCAATAATGGCTTACCTTGATTTAGACATCTCCTACGAGAAAAGTAATTATATCCCCGAAACAGTAACCCAGAGATGTCCTAGCAATCTATTCACATCAACAGCGACAGCAGCAATAACGTAATTTACGGGGTTCCCGCTCAGTACCCAGATGCCGCTCACCATGGCAACCACTGGAACACCAAATGTATATTTTATTATCTACACAACTAGTAGTGATACCATATTGAAAATTTGTTAA